>ERZ857972.105-NODE-105-length-100506-cov-27.587869_pt1 | contig 100506 bp, 86 predicted proteins | sample MGYA00519757_ERZ857972 | MGnify/ENA primary metagenome ERZ857972 (study PRJEB31778, sample SAMEA3449383) | human gut metagenome | biome: human gut; feature: human-associated habitat; material: faeces | place: United Kingdom | collected 2010/2012 ...
AACAAGTAACACACCTTTCGGTGTAGTAATCTAACATTGAGACTAATCCAAATGAGGTTAGTCTCTTTGTACTTATAGCCTTTTGTATCCATCCATTGTGGGCGAGTCTTGCATATCTGTCTCCGCAATACGCTATTTTAAATGATGCCCATCTTGGTACATCAAGCTTCATAAGGTTCTTTGCTCTGTTTTGTGGAGTTTTCCAATGTTTCCAAATGCACATACGAAGTCTGTATCTGATGCTGCCATCTAGTTCTCGACAAAGTGTTTTCATACTTCCAATTTTAAAGTAATTTATCCAACCTCTGATGAGTTGATTTAATTTCTCCACCTTGTAGCTGTTGCTAACGCCCCAGCTACGGCATGTGAGTTCTTTCATTCTTTTCTTAAACTTCGCTACTGATTTTGCATGTGGTTTTGCCTTAAACTGATGTGCTCTTGTGTCAAAGTAGAACCCAAACCCAAGGTATTTAAGTCCGCTTGGTCTGTCTACTTTACTCTTTGTCATGTTGACCTTGAGACCTAGTTTCTCCTCAATAAATCGAGATATATTTCTCATTACCCGATTTGCAGACATTTCACTTCCAACCATGATAATACAGTCATCTGCATATCGCACAAAGTTAAGCCCTCGCTTTTCCATTTCCTTATCAAGTTCATTGAGCATGATGTTTGCCAATAACGGCGAAAGATTTCCTCCTTGCGGTGTTCCCACAATAGAATCCTCATATTCATCGTCAATCATGATTCCGCTGACAAGGTATTTCCTTATGATAGAGATAACATCTCCATCTTTTATAGTTCTGCCTATGATAGTCATAAGCTTGTCATGGTTTACCGTGTCAAAGAACTTTTCCAAGTCAATGTCTACAATCCAATCGTTACCTTCATTCATCATGTCAAGTGCTGTTAGGATTGCTTGCTGTGCACATCTATTCGGTCTGAATCCATAACTATGTTCATGGAATTGTTCCTCGTAGATTGGTGTTAATACCTGTGCAATGGCTTGCTGTATGAATCTGTCTGTTACTGTTGGTACTCCTAGGTTTCTGACACCGCCATCAGGCTTTGGTATCTCCACTCTTCGTACTGGTTGAGGTTTATACTTTCTTGTCCTCAACTGTTCCTTGATGATTTCGCCGTTCTTTTCAAGATGTTCTTTGAGTTCCGTGTACTTCATTCCGTCCACTCCCTCTGCACCTTTATTTCGTACGACTTGCAGATATGCTCTGTTGAGATTATCGCTAGATAAAATCTGCTCCATTAGACTACTTGTGTCCATGCGTTCTTTCCTTTCCGTCTCGCTTGATTTGACCATCTTTTACCCGATTGGTTACGGCAGATGTTGCCATTTCTGCAATACGAGACATACTCAAACTTATTGATTGTTCGCCCCTTCGCTCCATTTCCATTACAGAAACTTCTTCACTACTATGGGCTCGGCTGACTTCTCACAGTTCGTTGTTACTAGGCTAATGGAACCTCTGTGAGACCTCCACGCTTAAGGTGCACGCTCTTTCTCTCCATATATCCGCCACATTTACTCTGCTACTACAAAAGTGATAGTTATTAGACTTCGTTGCTTTTAGCCAACTTATCTCTCATAGCCTAGCCTTATATGTGATTTCTGTCCGTCGGACCAGAGATTTGCTTACAGCTTCCTTCAGATTCCATCTCACGATGGACACCCTTGCTGTTCAGCTATACACTTCCCACTATCTGGGCGTGTTCGGGACTTTCACCCGTTAGAGCGCGCCCATGGCGCGCAAACTAAAAAAAGGACAGCCACATCTCGGCTGTCCTTTTTTTTGGTAATTATTCACTTTAGAAAATATTTCCAAACCAAGCCCTTTCTTGAAGGCTATGATTATTGTATCATTGTCGATAAATACAACTTCAATACCCCTCAAGGCTCCCCACTCCCCATCTTTATTTAAATATATGCATCCATACCCTCATCTGATTAAGTCCGCGATTTCCCCACATATAATATGGTATAGCCCTTGCTATTACAGACTTTTGTCTCGGTGGTTCCTCAGAATACAACGCATCTGAGCCTTCAAGTCTCACTGCTGGAATATCTAAAAGAACCGCACCCTTTAACTTTCCCTCAGCTTCTGATTCAATACGCGCTTCATTAAGCCTTGACACATCTATCATCAGACTCTGCACATCATCATCATTGTCCACTCCTTCAAAAGCGTACACTACCGGACCTCTTTGCAAAGCTGCACAGCCTATATCCTCTCTTACCTTTGTATTGGCATATATTACACGGATATCCATATTGAAGCTGATTTCTATAACATCGTTGTCATGCCATTTATTTTTTATATAGATATAGCCATCCCTATAAGAATAGATCACATCTGCATTTGTCTCACCATTCTCTTTTAACCTCATGCCATTGAGTGTCACCTCAAAGCTCTTCAGATATCCCGGAATATGTATTGCAACAGCAAATTCATCGCCTGTCTTCGGTGTAATACTGTATGAAACATGTCCCTTCCACGGATATTCACTGACAACCTTTATATCTGCTTTTTTAAGCCGAGCCTCCTGACCGATGAAAAGATGTGAATATATTACATCATCATCCTCATCCCACGCATATCTGCCCAGAGATGTAACCATACGCACAAGATTCGGAGGACAGCATGCACATGCATACCAGCCCGGTCTTTCAGGAATGACATGCTTATAGCCAAATATTTCACCTGATACTCCGGGATTTACCTCAAGCGGATTCACATAAAAAAATCTCTTTCCATCAAGCTGCATCCCACTTATAATTCCGTTGTATAATTCCCTCTCCATAGCATCTGCGTATTTGCCGTTTTTGCTCATTTTAAGCATCTGCTTTGCAAAGAAAACAAGCCCTATCGATGCACAGGTCTCAGCGTATGCCATATCATTCGGCAGCTCATACTCCTTCGTAAAGGCCTCTCCCTCCACTGTTGAGCCTATACCTCCTGTAATATACATCTTCTTTTCTGTCATGTTATTCCACAGGCGCTCACAGGCATCAAAAAGCTTTTCATCATGCTCCGTTGCTGCCAGATCTGCCATGGCTGTATACATATAGACAGCACGCACACTGTGTCCTACCGCTTCATCCTGTTCATAGATAGTTGCATGGCTCTGGTTATATTTTGTATCCTCAGGAATCATGCCAAAATGCTTCCAATCACGCTTTGCGGCTTCCTCAGCAAAAAAAGCGGGATTTTTTCCTCTCTCCTCGAGAAAATATCTCGCCTGCTTTTTGTAGGCCTCATTTCCTGTTGCATGATACATACGCATCAGACCTATTTCAACTTCCTGATGTCCCGGTATTCCGGGCAGCTTATCAGGACCGAATCTGTCTATTATGTGCCCTGCCATGCCTTCCATTACCTTAAGCAGCTTGTCCTTGCCTGTAGCATCATAATAGGCGACAGCAGCCTCCATCATATGGCCTGCACAGTACAGTTCATGACACTCAAGCAGATTCTGCCATCTGTGCTCAGGCTCTTTTATTGTGAAATATGTATTCAGATATCCATCCTGCTGCTGTGCTGCGGCGATAATATCTATAATGTCATCAGCTCTCTTTTCAAGCGCAGCATCCGGCTTTATAATCAGTGAATATGCCACTCCCTCAAGCCATTTTGCCACGTCACTGTCCTGAAAGACCATACCATAAAACTCGCCCTGCGAAAGACCTGCCGCAATCTTAAAATTCTCTATTGCATGACTTTTTTCCACTCCCGGCTGTCTGTCATTAAGCACGTCTTCCTGAAACGGAATGACAACATCTGTCACAAGCTCCTGCATATGTCCCCAAAACGGATCCTCTATTTTTATATCCTTTAAATCCATATTCTACTCTCTCCATATTATATAGCCGTTTTTATAACTTTTTTGCTGTGTGCCTTATTATAAAAGATCAGCTTGCATATGTACGGTTTACCTCAAGCTCTTTTGCGATATCCTCCGGTGTCATGTATTTCTTGAACACACGCTCCAGACAATAATTTTTTATACATCCAAAACCTCCCGGAAACAGCACAACCAGCCATAGCATGTCCCTGCACCAGAACAGTATGAATAAAAATACTGCAACCAGCAAAATGGACCAGCCAAGATTTGCAAGCATCATGAAAAGTGATTTTTTAAGAGCCTCCTTTACCGTACACTCAAATCTGGCCATGTATGAAAACAGATAAAATGCCCATGCCAGTACAGCACCCGATAATACCAAAAAGAAATAGTACATCATTCCAAGATATGTTCCGGCCTTAAGCTGCTGTTTCATGAGCATGCAGTCTGCCACAAGAAAAGCTGCCGGTATAAGCCATACAATAAAAGCAAGTGTTGATTTTTTTAAATTACTTTTAAAAGCTTTCCAGTATTCAACATAAGCATAGCTCTTTTTGTTTCTTATACACTTATTTACAGTATAATAAACTGCCGTAGTTGATGCACCTATGGTAACAAGAGGGATGCTGGTGACAAACCAGAAAATCCCAAGAATAAGCATATCAACTGCATTATTTACTATAGATAAAATTTTGTTGTCGTAATTTAATCCCCGTGGCATATTATCTGTCCTTTCTTAATCTGAACAATTTTGTTTTAATACATAACTATTCAGAACCACTTGAGGAACAGGAAAACCTGCTTTTTATTCCCCGTGATTCTGAATAGCTGTTTTAATATTATTTCGATAATCTAAGTGTAACAACACTGCATGCCGGAAGAGTAACCTTCACACCGGTCTGTGTATTTTCATATGCTGTGAAATCCTTCTCAACCACTACCTCAGGTGCTTCAAAGGTATTGTGTGCATTCATGGCACCTTCGATGTATCTGGCCTCACTTACACTGTATTTGTCACCCTCATTTGTGAGCATAATATCAACATCCTCTGACGACTCAAGAGAATTGTTTGTAAGTGTGACTGTGATCACGCCATCCTTATCCTCTGATACAGACTCAAGAACCTTCGGAAGCTCATTCTTTCCAGAACCAACAGTAGCTCCTCCTACAAGAGAGCTGTCCAAAAGAGCTGCGCCCTGATGATGTCTCATCATATGGAATACATAATATGTAGGTGTCTTTATCATCTTATCGCCGTCTGTGAGCATTACAGACTGAAGCACATTTATAAGCTGTGCAATACATGCCATCTTCACACGGTCGGAATGCTTGTTGAAAATGTTTAATGTCATACCTGCAACAAGTGCATCACGCATTGTGTTCTGCTGATATAAGAATCCCGGATTGGTACCAGGCTCCACATCTGACCAGATGCCCCACTCATCAACAATAAGACCTATATTCTTATCAGGATCATACTCATCCATTATAGCTCCATGACGATTGATGAGCTCCTCCATGAAATATCCTCTCTTAAGAGTCTGATAAAAAATATCCTCAGTAAACTTTGTCGCACTTCCCTTGATATTCCAGTCATCCTCTGTCTCCGGAAGTGTGTAATAATGAAGTGATAATCCATCCATCAGGCCATGGGATCTAGGCTCACAATGATCAAAGCATGTAGCCATCACCTTCTTTGTCCACTCATAGTCATCCACATTTGGACCACAGCAGATTTTATTGATTGGCTGATTGCCTGCATAATTTCTGACATAAGTCTGGTATCTGCGGTATTCATCTGCATAATGCTCAGGACGCATGTTTCCACCACATCCCCAGTTCTCATTTCCCACTCCGAAGTAGTCAATAGTCCATGGTTCTTCGTGTCCGTTTTCCTTACGCAAATCAGCCATAGGTGATACTCCGTTAAATGTGATGTACTCTACCCACTCACTCATCTCGCGTACTGTTCCGCTTCCTAAATTTCCGTTCACATATGTCTTACAGCCCAACTGTCTGCAAAGCTCAAAAAACTCATGTGTTCCGAAGCTGTTGTCCTCAACTACACCACCCCAGTGTGTGTTGATCATCTTTTTTCTCTTCTCTTTAGGACCGATTCCATCCATCCAGTGATACTCATCTGCAAAGCAGCCGCCCGGCCAGCGGAGCACAGGTATCTTCATTTCCTTTAATGCATCTACAACATCAGTACGCATGCCGTTTACGTTTGGTATATCTGAATTCTCCCCTACAAATAATCCCTCGTAGATACATCTTCCGAGATGCTCTGAAAAATGTCCATAAATCTCCGGAGCAATTGTGCTCTTTTTATTCTCATTATTTACAATAATTTTTGCCATAGTTTCTCCTTTATCTCTTATACATTTATCCTGCTCTGCCATTGTTGCACACATAAGTGCACTGATTGTTAATGTGTTTTGCTTATGCACATAATATACATGAGAGTAGCTGCAATGTCAATATTTATTTTAGATTATTTTAAACTATTTTACGCATTGTTTAATAATACCTAAAATTTTATTTTATTTTCGTTTTGAAACGCATGTAAGTTATACATATTGCACAATATATTTAAATTATTTTAAAACATGCTTCAATATAGCTTAAAACTATACAATAATATATTGACAACATAGGAGCTTATTCCTATAATTAAAACATGATTTACACACAAAAACTCGTTGTTAATTTTATAAAATATTTTAGGAGAATCTATATATGATACATATCACATCATTAGACGATGGTCTCGAACTGTTTAAAGCTCTCGGCTCTGATATTCGTATCCAGATTTTAAAAATTCTGCTCGAGAATAACCAGATGAGCATGAATCAGATTGCAAACGAGCTAAACATCAGCAATGGAGCTTTAACCGGACATATAAAAAAGCTTGAGGAGTGTGGACTTATCTCCGCCTCAAACGATTCATCCGGTCACGGCAACCAGAAGCTGTGTTCACTGATTCAGGATCGTATATTAGTAGAAATTGAAAAACCAATAGACTTAAGTAACGTATACAACACATCCATCAAGGTAGGGCAGTTTTCATCTCACAATATCTGTCCAACCTGTGGCCTGGCTACATCCTCATTTGTGATAGGAGAGCTCGATGACGTGCGTTACTTTGACCATCCTGACCATTTCAATGCAGACATTATGTGGTTCACAAAGGGCTATGTGGAATATGTAATTCCAAACCTCATTCCACGTAATCAGAAAATCACCCAGCTTTCACTCTCAGCCGAGATAAGTTCTGAGGCTCCGGGCACCGACAACGACTGGCCAAGTGATATAAGCTTTTACATAAATGACACTCTGGTCGGCACCTGGACCTCTCCCGGTGACTATGGAGATGTACGCGGAATGTTCACCCCTGAATGGTGGCCTCAGAACTGGAATCAATACGGTCTACTTAAGCTTTTAGTCATAAATCATAAAGGCACCTTCATAGACGGTCTTAAGATATCAGATATCACAACCTCTGAGCTAAAGCTTGACTACACAAGCACCATACGCTTCCGCATAGCTGTCGAGGAGGATTCTGCCCATGTCGGTGGACTCACAATATTCGGAAAAAGCTTCGGTAACTACGATCAGGACATTGTTGTATCCATCAATTATGCACCTCTTGACACTGAAAAAAACACTAAATAATAATAAAATGACTGCGGAAATCAAAACCGCAGTCATTTTGTTATTATTTTATTTGTACTACCACTTTTTATGAGGGCAGTGCGAAACGCCTGTAAGCGCCCGAAGCTCCACATAACAGCCGCATGCATTACAGGTTCCGGCATTTAGCCTGTCACACGCCTTGCACACTGCAAGCCTTGCCTCATACTCTTTTTCCGGCACTCTGTCCTCGCCCTTTATCGCATCAACATATTTTTTTATCATTGCTGCGTCGGCCTCTGCCATTTCTCTAAGCAGACACTTCTTACATATCAGTTTCATGTGATGTCCCCTTTCTTTTTGCCTTATCAGTTATACGAAAACACAGGTCGCCCAGCATTTATAGATTTAATATATCAGATAAAAACCTATAACACAATATATTTTAAATCTTATCAAATTATTTTACATTAATTAAAACATCAAAGTTTTTATATGTATACAAAATAGAAGAAAGGACAACCGTATCCCGGCTGTCCTTTCTTTTATTAGTTTATTATTATATTAGGGAAAATATGAAAAATGATAAAACCAAACTATTTTAAATACTTATAAAAAATCCTTCACTGATGCATAAATGCCATCTGCATCAAGTCCGTATTTTTTAAGCAAAGCTACAGCCGGACCTGACTCACCAAAGCAGTCCTGTATGCCTATTGTCTTTACCGGTGTTGGAGCCTTACGCGAAAGTGTCTCACATACCGCGGCTCCAAGTCCTCCTATTACAGAGTGCTCCTCCACGGTAACCACCCTGCCGCATTCCTTTGCTGCAGCTACAACAAGTTCCTCATCAAGAGGCTTGATAGTGTGTATATTTATGACCTTTGCATTTACGCCATCTGCTGCAAGCTTTTCTGCCGCTGCAAGTGACTCTGCCACGCACAGACCGGTAGCTATGATAGCTACATCCGTGCCCTCACGGAGTGTAACACCCTTTCCGATTTCAAATTTATAATCTGCATTGTCATTTATTATCGGTGTTGCAAGACGGCCAAACCTCATGTATACAGGGCCCTCATGCTCATAAGCTGCCTTTACGGCGGCTCTTGCCTCTATATCATCACTTGGGTTTATTACAACCATGCCTGGAATTGCTCTCATGAGTGCAATATCCTCGTTGCACTGGTGGGTGGCTCCATCCTCTCCTACCGAAATACCTGCGTGTGTCGCACCGATTTTTACATTAAGATGAGGATATCCAATAGAGTTTCTCACCTGCTCAAACGCACGACCTGCCGCAAACATGGCAAATGAACTGGCAAATGGCACCTTTCCCGTAGCCGCAAGTCCTGCAGCAATGCCCATCATGTTGCACTCTGCGATACCACAGTCTATGTGACGATCTGGAAATTCCTTTTTGAAGATGGCTGTCTGTGTGGCAGCCGCAAGATCAGCATCAAGAACATATACGTCATCGTGCTCCTTTGCAAGCTCTACAAGTGCATTTCCGTAGCTGACACGTGTGGCGATTTTCTTTACTTCTGACATAATGCTTCACCTTCCTTTCTCAGATCCTCCATGGCAACTGCATACTCCTCATCATTAGGAGCCTTGCCATGCCAGCCGACCTGATTTTCCATAAATGAAACACCCTTGCCCTTTACGGTATGTGCTATAATTGCCGTCGGCATACCCTTTGTATTTCTTGCCTCTTTAAATGCGTCAGCAATCTGATCCATGTCATTTCCATCCTTCAGATCAATCACATGGAAATTGAATGCCTTGAATTTCTCACCAATAGGATATGGTGAGCACACCTGATCCACTGGTCCATCAATCTGAAGTCCGTTGTTATCAACTATAACAACAAGGTTATCAAGCCTTCTGAAGCCCGCAAACATGGCAGCCTCCCAGACCTGTCCCTCCTGAATCTCGCCATCGCCGAGAAGTGTATATACTCTGTAATCATCATTTGTAAGCTTTGCAGAAAGTGCCATTCCTACCGCCGCAGAAATGCCCTGTCCGAGCGAACCGCTTGACATATCCACACCCGGGATATGCTTCATGTCAGGATGTCCCTGCAGATATGATCCCAGATGTCTGAGTGTTTTTAAATCCTCAACCGGAAAATAGCCTCTCTGCGCAAGTGTAGAGTAAAGTCCCGGAGCCGTGTGTCCCTTTGAAAGTACGAAACGGTCTCTATCCGGCTTTTTAGGATTCTTTGGATCAATGTTCATCTCCTCAAAATACAGATATGTAAATATATCTGCTGCAGAAAGTGAGCCGCCCGGATGTCCCGCCTTTGCAGAATGCACAGCCGTGACGATACCCTTCCTGACTTCATTTGCTGTAATCTGAAGCTCTAATTTGTTCATTTTGTTCTCCTGTTAAATCTATGACATGAAATAAAATATTTATACCTGTCTTTGGTTTATAATATCTAATCCCCAAATACAGCTCTGTAATCAGCCTGGAACTTCTCGATTCCCTGATCTGTAAGTGGATGCTTTGTCATCTGCTCGATAACCTTGTAAGGAATTGTTGCGATATCAGCTCCTGCAAGTGCACAGTCTGTGACATGAATCGGGTTTCTGATTGAAGCTGCAATAATCTCTGTATCATATCCATAGATATCAAAAATCTCTGAAATCTGTCTGATCAGCTCAATGCCCGGCTGGCTGATATCATCAAGTCTGCCAAGGAAAGGTGAAACATATGTAGCACCTGCATTTGCAGCAAGAATTGCCTGATTTGCTGAAAAAATAAGAGTAACGTTTGTCTTGATGCCCTCTGATGAAAGCACCTTGACAGCCTTAAGTCCCTCAACTGTCATAGGAATCTTAACTACCATGTTTGGATGAATAGCTGCGATCTCACGTCCTTCTTTTATCATGCCCTCTGCATCAACTGTTGTGGCTTTTACCTCTCCGCTTATCGGTCCGTCAACGATAGATGTGATTTCTTTAATTACCTCGTTGAAGTCTCTGCCCTCTTTTGCGATGAGTGAAGGGTTTGTTGTAACTCCACAGATGACTCCCATATCGTTTGCTTTCTTAATGTCCTCGACATTTGCTGTATCTACGAAAAACTTCATTTAAAAATACCTCCGTCTTATATGATTTGCGTTTGCTTTTGTTTGCTGATATAAATATAACACTTCAAAGAAAAAAATGCAATAGCAAAAGTAAATAAAAGTAAAAATAAATATAATTAAATGTCATTAAATAAAAAAAAGCATAAGCAATCGAAAGCACTGGCTTTATTTACCTATTTGAGTTATTATATATTTATGCAATGCTTTGTGATAAAAATATGTACGCAAAAATACAACAGAAATCAAAAGGAAGAGGAAAATCTATGCTGCAATTAGAAAGACAACAAAAGATTCTCGATTATTTAAAAGAAAACCGCAAGGCCACCACCAATGAGCTCAGCGAGCTGCTTGGTGTATCGACCACGACAATAAGAACAGATTTAAACCAGATGGATAAGGAAAAGCTTCTGACAAAGACTCACGGCGGTGCTATCTACAAGGATAAAACCCATGACATGACTGATTTAACCTCGAGGGCCTACCTGTTCCATGACCGCGCCCTGGAAAACAAGGAAGCTAAAGAGGAGATTGCAAACGAGGCGATAAAGCTCGTAAGTGACCATATGTGTATATTCCTTGATGCCAGCTCCACAGCCTACACTCTCGGCATGAAGCTTTCAGGCTTTACAGAGCTGACCGTCATCACCAATGGCATCAATCTGGCTTTAGAGCTAAAGGATATCCCGGGTGTCACAGTCATCCTGACAGGCGGTATCGTAACCAGCGCATCCGCTTCCATAGAAGGACTGCTTGGCGCTGATTTACTCAAAAAGATACACACAGATATCGCGTTCGTGTCAGCAAGAGGCTTCTCTGTAGAAGACGGACTGACTGATTTCAGTATATACGAGGCTGATTTAAAGCACATGTGTATCAAGGCCTCCGCTAAAACTGTGGCTCTTGTAGACCACACCAAGTTTGATACCACATCCATATCAAGCTATGCATCGCTTGATGACATCAATATGGTAATCACCGACTCCGGTATCTCACCTGAGACAGCAGATATATATGAGAAGGCAGGCACTGATATTGTTATATCCGGAATATAAATGGACAATATGGCCATATAAAAATATAAGTACAAATATAACTATAAATATAACTATAAATATAACTGTATATATAGATCCATTAAAAATGACACGCAACGTTTTACGCTGCGTGTCATTTTATAGTTGTCTTATACGCTTAAAGCATCAGACTATCTTATATGCATTTCTGCCATTTTCCTTCACATCATTGAGCACTTCATCCACCGTCTTGAACAGCTTTGAAAACTCATCCGGCACCTTTACATCCGGGGCGGTAACATATGCCTGTGATACAGTCAGATACTCATCCACCTTAGAGCTCTCATGAAGTATCTGTTTTTTGGCAAGCTCAAGTCTTATATGTTCAGCTATATTTTTAATGATATCCTCATCCGTTTCCTGCAGGATTATGTAGAATTCATCACCATAGAAATGATACCCCATTCCCTTATCTCTGACGCTCTCATTTATTATGGATGACACTTCTTTTAGCACTGCATCACCGGTGACTCTGCCACTGTTTTTGTTAAATGACTTGAAGAAATCTATATCCACTACTCCAAACGTGATTCCTGCACCATCTGAATCCTGATTTTTGCTCACAAGCTTTTCAAAATCATTTCGCATCTTGAACTTATTGCCCATGCCTGTAAGCATATCTGTGTAGTTGAGTCTGACTGCCTTACGGCGCTCATACTCAGTCTCCTGAAGCTGAAGCTTAAGGTCTATTGTATCACCAAGACGCTTTATCTGCTCCTTCACCTGCATAGAGTGGAGATTTGCGTAATATACGCACAGCTTGTTGTACGCCTCTGTATCACCAATGGCGCTCTCATATTTCATCCACATCTTGACACAGGTCTTCTGGAAAAACAGATTTTGCGTATCAGTGGCAAATCTTTCATACTCCACAATAACCTTTTTCCATGCATCGAACTCCCCCATATTCATAAATAGATTGCAAAGGCTTAGTATCTCAAGCACATAATCGGCAGAATCGATATTGTTTATCGCACCCTCAACCAGCTCTTCCACATGATCTCTGACCTCATCCTCATTTCCCATCTTCCATAGCAGATGTGCCTGTGACATATCTATCAGAAATCTGTTTTTATCACTGCCAGCTATATCATTAAGGAGTATCGCGTCAGAAAGATGCTTTTCTGCCTTTTCAAACTCATTAATTCCTGTGTATGATATGCACAGATTCAGATGAAGCATGAGAAGCTCCTGATAATAGCTATCCCTCTCTCCATGCAGTGGTGGCTTGCACAGCTCCAGTGCTTCGTTAAAATATCTGATAGCCTTTTCATACAATCCAAGCTCCATATAGAGTGAGCCTATATTATTGTTAACAAGCATTATTATCTCTGTTGAGCCCTGCTCCACAGCTACATCCATAGCCTCCAGGTAGCAGTCAATCGACATGCTTACATCTCCAATAGATGCATATATGACTCCCATAAGATTGACAGTCTTTGCCATCTGCTCATATGCGCCACAGCTCTTATAAAGACCGGCTGTCTCCTGTGCCTTCTTCTCTGCCAAAAAAAGCTTATTCTCGCCAAATAAGGCTGCTGCCTCATCCATACATCTGTCTGCCTTTTGCAATATACCCATAAAAACCCTCCTATAGATGACAATACAATCTATTTTTCAGCAAGATACTGCTTATATCCAACCTGTTTCAGTTTCGCATCCTTTGCTACAACCTGAGCCTTCATATCTGCTGTATACTTTTTGATTTTCTCAAGGATTACATCATCACCTGCTGCGAGTATCTTTGCTGCAAGGATTGCTGCATTTTTCGCACCGTCAATTGCAACTGTGGCAACAGGCACTCCAGGTGGCATCTGCATGATTGAGAACACTGCATCCATTCCATCCAGATTCTTTCCTGAAAGCGGTACTCCGATAACAGGAAGTGCAAAAAGCGCTGCACACATTCCCGGAAGTGCTGCTGCCATTCCAGCTCCTGCTATTATTACCTTTACATCTCTATCACAAGCGCCTCTTGTCCACTCAATAAGCTCATCCGGCTCACGGTGTGCTGAGATGATGGTGAGCTCATACTCTATGCCGAGCTCTTCAAGCATATCTGCTGCCTTACTCATCACCTTTAAATCTGAGTCGCTGCCCATAACTATTCCAACCTTTGCCATTTTATCCTCCTTATATGTCTAATAATTATTTACTTTCTGCATCAAGCGTATCGAGCGGTTTGTTCAACTCTTCTACGCCCTCAAGCACAAATCTGCCATCTCTTATTATATCACATGTTGAGCCATCGTGTCGAATAACTGTGATGGCTCCAAGCTCATCATATGGTATTGTGATATCCGTGTGGCAGTTGAAATATGCCTTTGATATATCCTCTTTTCTGCGGATGGAAACTGAATTGTCCCTGGCAATGATTGCTTTTCCGTCAGGGTTGTATGTCATATTGTCCTCATCGTATGTGTAGCAGGTATCACCTACCGCAAAGTGCGGTCCTGTCTTTTCTGCTATGAGAATAGGCATCTTTGCTGCGATATCGTATACTCTCGCCATACGGTAGGCTGTCGTATTGGTGCCTATGGCAAACTCACCCATAGGCAGTGTGTCGTGATGGAAAAGCACATTGTCTGATATATACTTTTTGTTTTCTTCCTCATCCTCAAAATTGGTGCATGTATATTTATCAATCATGCCATCCTTAAAGTCGATTTCCAGATTAAGGAAATTAAGCTCATTGAGATATACCTGACTGACATGCAGCTTGCCGTTTGTACCCTCTAGCACCGGTGAAGTAAACACCTCTCCGACAGGGATATTTACATCAGCCACACAGTTTTCAAAGGCCGTCTCCTTTGAAGGCTCATTAAGCTCATGAATCTTGACATACAAATCTGTCCTGTTGCCGTTTGTTCCGACGATATGCACCCTGTCTGCTGTATCGAGCACATCTATGATTTTCTGCTGCATATCCCTGTAGAGTGCATAATCAAGAGTATTAATCTTTACAGTCTCCGTAAAAATTTCCTTATAATCAGGTCCGATTGCAGCACACGGATAGGCAATAATCGTAAAGCTTCTGTCCTCGCTGTGAATATAGCTGTTCATATACTGTGAGCGCACGCTTGTCATATGGACTACAAGCTTCTGCTGCTCATCATTAAAGTGCGCAGCCTCCTTCTTTGAAACCGGAGCAAACGGCTCCTCTCCAAATATCTCTATGACAGCCGGTCCTCCACATTTGCATGCTACATCCTTCATTCTCTCAAGTGCATTGTGCATGCACTCAAGACGATACTCCACATATGCCTTGTCAAGCCACAGTGCCATATCCTCCTTGTGGTCATAGTCAAACTGCTTATTGACCGATGTAGAAAATGGTCTCATGGCAGGCTTCATACCCATTTTTTCAAAATTCTTTAATGCTGCTCTTATCATACGCTCAAAGCCAAGCGGATAAAGCACCTGAACCACTGACTTTTTTGAGATATCCTTGTTGCAGGTAATAAAGCCAATGCGGTATCCTTCTGTATAGGTATCTGCCATGGCCTGTATCTCCTCATCTGAAAATGAAGCCAGATGCGCTCTGCCGGCGCGCTCATTCTCTCCGACATACAGTCCGTAAGAATACAGATAATCATCATTTGACAAATCTGCCTCATTTACAAGCTCTGTATAGTAATCATAAGCCGGGTCAAGGAGTGCTCTGTTGTCATCCTCTGCAAATATCTCCTCATAATCATGCATGAACGAGTATATACAGCCCCTTATCTCATCAGGACTCAGCTCATTGGCATTCTCAAAATAATTGTATAGCTCTACAATAAGCTCTGCATAAATGCAGAGATATTTTATATCCCCCTGATAGATATGTGTAATGCTTCCGGCAATTTTTGCATATACAGCCGATAAAAGCTGACCATACTCATCTCCGAGCACCTTTACGGCATATGCCGGGTTGGCATAGCTTTTCTCATAATTTTCTTTATTAAACTGTGAATAGAATAAATCGTTAAATTCTTTATCTGCGCTATGGTTTTTAATAGTGTTGATGCACTTTGCCGCACTTCTGAAATAATCAGCAAAAGCCGGCTCTATCGCAGATTCTCTGATGATCTGCTCTATCCGCTCATCCACAAGCTCTAATCGCTCTGCGTAAAGCTCATTGGAGAGTTCATAAATCTCTTTATAACTCATATATCCCTATAATCTTTCTTTCATATAATAAAACCTGCAGCATATGTTCCTCCCCAGCTGATTACCGCTATGAGTGAAAAAAACACTGCCAGTCGTGGAAATGTCATGAATGATTCCTCATCAAAGAGGCTTCTGATGGCAAACCCGAAATCTGCCAAAGATATGCCAAGCATCAGTATACCGGCACTGCCATAGTACATAGACAGATTGCCATCTCCTCTGAATGCCGCATTCAAAAAAACTATATATACAATCTCTATGAGGATAGCCACAACAAGTGCAGCTATCCCCCTCTTAGATTGCTTCTTTTCCGTAAACTTATACCTGTTACGTTTTCTTCTGCCAAGCAATTTATATTCTCCTATTTGCAGCCGTACTGCTTATAGTACCCATCTATAGCTGCTTTGATTGTGTCATCAATGACTACTCTGCCATCATGCTCTCTGTTGTAGAGATACTCTGTGACCTCTTCCATTGTAACGATAGCCTTGCCCTCAAAGCCGTACTTCTCATGGATTTCGTCGAGCGCGCTCACCTTGCCGCCCTGTCCGACTTCCATTCTGTTAAGGCTCACCATAAGGCCTACGATTGTGACATCAGCAGCCTCTCTTACCTTTGGAACTGTCTCCTCCATTGATTTGCCTGATGTGGTGACATCCTCTATCATAACTACTCTGTCGCCATCCTTAAGCTTGCTTCCAAGGAAGCCTCCCTTGTCTGCACCGTGATCCTTTGCCTCTTTTCTGTCTGAGCAGTAGCGCACCTCTTTGCCATAGAGCTCATGGTATGCGATAGCTGTTACCACTGCAAGCGGGATTCCCTTGTATGCAGGTCCGAATAATACATCAAAGTCATCTCCGTAGTTTGCATGGATAGCCTTTGCGTAGTACTCTCCGAGTCTCTTAAGCTGTGAGCCTGTCACATATGCTCCCGCATTCATGAAAAATGGTGATTTACGGCCGCTCTTTAATGTGAAATCACCAAATTTCAGCACGTCACTCTCCACCATAAAGTCTATAAATTCCTGCTTATACTGTTCCATTTTATCTTAAAACCTCCTGTTTATAAGGCTTTCACGCCTTTATTATTGTCTCAAATTGCTTTACTACACACTTTTTACACACTTTACACCGCTTCCATCTTCCTCATCTCGTCAAACAAGGTATCATCTGTTACGTGACAATACAAATCCATTGTCAGCTGTAAGGAGCCATGTCCGAGAAGCTTCTGCACGCTCTTAGGCTGCATTCCGTTCTCGATTGCCCTTGTTGCAAAGGTGTGACGGAAACAATGAGGAGAGAACCTCTCAAATTCCGGGTGTTCCTTCTGAATTCGTCTCGTTGTTACATCCATACATTCCTGTACGATGAACTGCTGTGTAGGTCGATTGTTTCTGGTTACGAAAACCAGATTCTTGTATTCGTCCTGTGCTGTTTGTGCGTTCTTAAGCAGAATCTCCTGCCCGCGAACTCTTTGTTTTTTCAGAGCTTCCATAGCTCTTGTTGTTAAGGGAATGGTTCGCTTGCTGTTATGCGTCTTGGTATCATGCCATTCAAAGACATATTTGCCATCCTTGCGGAAATAGCATAAGGAACGTCTGACGTGTACAACCTTCTTTTCAAAGTCTACATCAGACCACTGAAGCCCCATCAACTCACCAATACGCATTCCTGTGTCGATTGCCACTACATATAAATTGTAGTAGAATGTGTCCTTCGCAACAACATTGAGTGCCTTTTCATCCTCATACTGTTCGTTTCTAAGCTTCTGTCTTACCTCATTCAGCGTCTTTGCGTAAACCGTCTGCTTCTTGCCAAAACGATTCACGAATCTTCCCTGATAAAGACCATCCTTTCTCTGTGATAAGCCTTTACCTAATTCTTTACCATTAAGGGATTTACCCATTTATGCCTCCTTCCTAAGTGTAGAATAGGAAGGATTCCAAATATCGTCCCTATTCTACCATAAAACCTTACAATTATCAATCCGTTTCAAAAATTGAATTCTCATTTTGAAACTCCTCCGTGTTCTTATTTATGAAAGAATCTGATTCAGTAACCAGTGGTCTAATCTGCCCTTATGAGCATATAGTCTGTTACCGATTCTTACCGTGAAACCATTGGCCGGATTGGAAAGCAATTCTCTTGCTTTCGTCTGTCCAATACCAAGGTACTCACACATTTCCTTTACATTTAATAACGCTCTTGTATCAAGTTCTGTTTTCATGGTAGTCCTGCCTCCTCTCGTAATATTCTCATTAACCACCTTCTTTCCTACCCGCAATAAGCGGTTCCTAAAGTAAGATTGTTCCAGTACTCTTAGTTTGGTTTTCTACGTATCCACTGTCTGGATTCTTTAGCACCGATTTCTCACTACTGAAACCTGCCTGTGGGCCTCTCCTGCGCGAGATCATCTCCCACCCTTGACGGAAGTGTCTGTTCTTTGCTCCGCTTAAATTGCTTTAAGTATCATCGCAAAGTCCGTTGACTGTGAATACAACTCATGAAGTTTTCAATGTACAGTTAAAACATTTCGATATTCTTGTAGAACATAAGTTTGTTTTGTGTTATGATTGTTGTAGCCGATTTGCTTCATTTCTGATGCCGCCCGGCTACGTTTTGTAAGTTAATTGTAGTAAAATATAGAGAATAAAATAATTGACGGTCACTTGACCGCGACTTGACATAGAAACTTTTCAAAGAATGAAAATATAGAAAGACAGATAAGATAGATAGCGGGATTGATAAATCCTCTCTGAAAGGAGCACACAGATGAGAAACAGACTGACCTTCGCCAATGTGATTGGTGTATTATTGGAAAATAAAAAGAAAACCTACCCGCAGCACCAGCTTGTACGCAGTCTGTTCTCTGCATATCTGGATGATGCTCTGACAGCTTCGGAATTAATCGCAGATGACACGACGATGTACAGCCGCTGGTGCAATGGCGCCCGCCCGATTCCTATAGATATCCTAAAGACTTATGAAGATGAGGATGAATGGGATACGATGGAGGATGATTTCAGAGATAAGATTATTCCGAACCTGTTGAACGAAGCACAGGCTCGAATCCAGATGGAGGAATTGATTACAGACAGTATAAAAACCATCGGGCAGGAAATGGCTGATGCACTGATTCAGGAGCCGGATAATGCAGCCTTTTTCTGCTCTGTGGTAAGATATGCGATTTTGAATGACCATAGCACAGGTGCGCTCTATTCTCCCGACCTTTCGGAAGTGATTCTTTGCAATAAGCTTCCCTCCTGCAATCAGGCATTCATTGGACGAAAGGATGAGATAAAAGCAATCGCATCCCATCTTTCCAATCAATCCGTCTTATTCATTACTGGTATGGCAGGCATTGGAAAAAGCGAAGTTGCCAAAGCCTATGCACAGACGAACCGTAAAAAGTACACCAATATCATTTATCTGTATTACACCGGTGATTTGAGAAAAGACATCGCAAACCTTACATTTGCAGATGATTCCGTAGAAATGAATGAGGAAGTCCGTTTTCAGAATCACTATAAGGTGATGCAGAGACTCCACACAGATACACTGCTGATTCTGGACAACTTCAATGTGCTTCCAAAGGACGAACCCTTCTTAAAGGAACTGATGAAGAATGATATGCAGCTATTGATTACCAGCAGATGCAAACTTAAGAATTATGATTCTATAGAAATAAAGGAATTGGATAAAGAAAAAGAACTGACAGAACTGTTCTACAAGCATTGTCCTTCTGCAAAACGTGATCCGGACAGTGTGTCTGCCATTATAGAAGAAGTGAACTGTCATACCCTGACTGTCTGCATGGCTGCTCTTACCTTAGAAGCCAGCGGCATGGAACCGGAAGAATTGTTACAGGAGCTGCGTTCCTGCGGTATCGGGCAGAACATGGAAGAAATCGAGGTATTCAAGGATGATGAATTCTCCTATGCCAGTATGATAGGACACCTTCGCATGTTGATGAAGCTTAATAGATTAAATGAGGACAGTATTGATATCCTCCGTAACCTCTCACTCCTGCCGGTATCAGGAGTTTATAAAAGTGCGTTCAAAATGTGGCTGGAACTGGATTCTCTCAAAAATGTTAATGAGCTGATACGCTATGGCATTATCAGTGAAGATACCGAAAATAAGACGATTGCACTCCATCCTCTCATTCAGGAAGTGGCAATCGCAGAGACCATTCCAACCGTATCAGACTGCCATGTGATGTTAAATCACCTGCATTTGATTTGCCTTGCTCACGGTCTGGATGTAAAAAGACCGGTGACTGTCATGGAATGTCTGAAAAGCATCAACAGACACATCATCCTAGATAACAGGGCTTACTATCTACTGTTCTTACAGGATATGTACCCTTACTTTGACAAATATCTGGATACCGATTATCTGTCGGAGCTGGTAGAACGTATAGAATATGTGATGAATCTTATGAATGATTCGGGCAAGTCGGATGAAACGAGTAAATCGTATAATTCAGATAAATCAGGCACACCAGATATTACGCAAGAAACCAACCACATTTCTGCCTGTGACAAAGCATTATTATTAGATTACAAAGCACAGCTTCTGTTCCCACGCAAGGAATATGATAATGCCATTAAGAAATATAAAAAGGCGATTGCCCTCATGGAAAATTACCATAAGACCAATACTGCGGATGCCCGTTCCGCCAATCTGCTTTCAAACCTGCACAACAACCTCTCTACAGCTTATCTGTTCCGGAAGAAACTGGAAGAAGCCGTATCAGAACTCAAGACAGCTTTCACAGTACGCAGGGAATATGCCAGTCTTGGATTGATAGAGAATAATGATACCCTGCAGCAGACACTCTCACTTGCTAACATGCTGGTGCAGAATAAGGAATATGATTCTGCTCTGGAAATTATTGATTTCTGTGAATCCACCATTGATGAAGTTATGGGTAGAAATAACCTTGATTATGGTATGTGCGAGTTCTATCGTGGTGTCATTGCTTATACCCGTTCTCAGCCTGTGATAGCAGAACAGCACCTGCTTAACGCAGATGCCGTCTTTCATGCTGTTATGAACGAGAACCCTGATAATGATTATTCCAAAAGTACTGCTCGTTATTTGTATAGTTTGTATATGAGATGGGGAAAGAAAGAGCTTGCGGAGCAATATAAAAAAATACTAATCAGCACGCATTAGGTATTGCCATAACAATGATACATATAGTCAGAACACACCCAAATATCAGCATAACGGGTAACGAGGTCATAGAAAACTTGTAGGCTCGGCTGCTGTCCTTTGTTATCGATATTCGCAAGATAGCGCGGGGAGATATATAACTCGTCGCTTACTTTTTTGCGACTTTCTCCGTATTCGTTTCTCGCGGCTTTAATGGCAGCCCCGAAAGCCTTAAAATCATATATTGATACTGGTCTTTTTGCTATAATCATTCACCCTATTACATTTTACTGTTCCCCTTTCTATCTGTTTCTTTGTGCCTGTGCTTCCACCAAAGGATAAACGGAAGAAGCAGAACCAGCACCACTATTAAAAAAATGATTAAAAAGTAATCTCTCGTTCAGCTTCACTCCCTTTCCTCTTTCTTTAAATAAATAACTTATTTCATATTTACTATACATAAATTATAAATTATATATTATATATAATTTATTATCAATATTCCTATTAAATAATTATCTTGACAATGCAAGTACAATCACATTTTTCTGTTATATCATTATTGCGTTTATAAATTTACAGAATTTTTCATTTTTTACATAACAAAATATTGACAATATGCTATGATGACTTATGTAAACCATTGATTTTTCAAAGAAAGCGAGGTATTGCCTATGATGAAAAAACATTTTAAGAAACTTGTAAATCTTGCACTTACTGCTGTTATGGTTATGGGAATGTCTACAACGACATTTGCAAAAGAATCTAATAATATCTCAAATGATACTGTAACAAAAACTAACAATATAATTTACTCCCCAGAATTTCCAGATGCTTATATTGTAACAGAAACATCACCTGCACCTAATAACTATTCACTTAACAACGAATCAAAGCAACTTGATACGATAACAGCAACAGTTTTTGTAGAAGAAACTCTTGCTACCGATAAAAATGAAGATATTTATGTTTCTAATAGTCGTCTTTTATCTAAAGACGAAGTTGAAAATATTGGTATTGATAATTTCTCCAACATTAACACAATGTCTACAAGTCGTGCTGCTAAAAGAACCTATGGAAAATTAACACTTACTTTTTCTGGTTCTCAATCTATCTCTGGAAAAAGCGTCTCATGTAAATTAAATGGAAACGCAAATTGGGACTTTGGGGCTTTTACAAGTTCAGAAAAAAATCCAGCCATAGGTAAAGATTTTATGGGAATTACTTGGTCTGGTTTATTTACTACAAATTCATCTTCATGCTCGGCGACTGATTTAACTGGAAAAGTCACTTATCCTACAATGGTTGACTCTATCGCAAACGGTGGAAGAGTATGGTCTTTTGAAGAAAGTCTTTTTGAAGACCATTTTGCAAATTATAATAAAAATATAAATGCAACTATTAATATCAAAAAGAATACTATGACTGGAAATGGTAACACGGCAGAAGCTGTCTTAAAATATATTCATACCTATCAAAAAACAACAGGTAGTGTTTCTATGAATGTAGGAAGTGATAGCGTTTCGGCTGGATTTACATTAAGTAATGTAAAAAATCAATGGTCTTTAGTTTGCAATATTACCGGAATATATTATTAAACTAACCATAAAAAATAGGTAGTTCAAATTGAACTACCTATTTTTATTTCTTCATGCTCTGGTGGCGTATTCTCTTCTCCGTTTCCAATAATCCAACATATTCTAAATGAATACTGCAAATTATCAATAATATTCATCTTGTTATCATTAGATAATACTGATTCAATATCACTATCATTTATCACACCCCAATCAATCCATTTATATCCATTATCTTCGTATGAACTAAATAAATAATTTTTACTATTCTTGCTCTGTGATAGTTCTCCACTAATTCTTAATATTTCATAAGAAAATATCTTCTTCTTCATAACTGCACATGATAGATTTCCATTCTCATTTATGAAAAACACTATATATTTATTGTCGAATCGAATTTCTTCCAAACATTCATTTGCAGTAGTTTGTGCTGTCATTCCTTTTTGTTCTTTCAAATATTCATATGGTGATTTCTGCTTCAATAAATATATAGTAACAATTAAAAACAGAAAAAAAATCATACAAACACAAAAAAATATTTTCTTTTGTTTCTTATTCATTCTCTTCACCTCATTCTTCATTTAATAATGTCTTATATCCCTGCCAATAGTCAACACTTCCGTCTGCGTATTCCTTGCGAATAATCGCATGGAAACGTCCTATCTGATACTTTCCTACTTTCATCTACCACCACTCTCCTTTATCGTTGTAGTGCCACCATTCGCCGCTTTCATATTCGATACAAAGATACCCGTCCTTATCTATCCAAACCTTTGCTAAGCCACCCTCGTTCCAATGCTCACACGCTTTTTTATGGGCTTCTTTGTTTCCCACTCCGCTTTTGGTCTGCCTTTTGCCACTGGCTTCTCTGAACCCTCGCTTGCTCCTGCACCTATAATCGACTTAAACGCCGCTTCTTGGTCAAATTTTGCCTTTCCTGCCATTACTCTCTACCTCTCCTTTCAAAAATTCCTCTATAAAGGCTTTATAGTCCTCTGATACGGTGGACTTCTCCGCATACTCAAATATATCTGTTCTGTTTGCCTGTGCTTCCTCTACCGCTACCGCTGACCGAATATAGGTCTTATATATCGGTGCAGAAATGTACTCGCTCAACTGCTCCGTAAGTTCCTTTATCTGCTTGCTGATGTTTGCTCTCGGATTGAACCTTGTAAACAGAATACCCGTTATCTTTACATTCGGATTGCAGTACCGCTGTACGCTCTTTACTGTTTCGTTAAGCTGGTTAATTCCTGTTGTGGCAAATATGCCCGCTGTGGTCGGTATCAGAATATCACTTGCCGCCGTAAATGCGTTTACGGTCAACACGCCCAAAGAGGGCGGCGTGTCTATAATGATATAATCATACTTTTCCGCTACGGGGGTAATAGCTTCTTTCAAACGGTGTTCCTTTCCCGTCTGTGATAACTCCTGCTCTGCTCCTACCAGCATAATGTTTGGTAATATATCATACCCGCCTTTCATACAAAAATCCATTAAAATTATAGCTCAAAATCATTTTATGTGCAATGGAGTTTTTCTTACCGAAAGTGAGTTTGAAAGGCAATCAAAGCCTTGTCATCTGCCACGCCCACGTCTACGAACCGGTGTGATTATCTGCTGTTCCGCTTGTGCTTTTAGCTGCTCCTCTGAAGAATGATTTCTGTTGTATTTCACACGATAATCATATTCCTCGGTAAAATCATCATATACAGACATCTTGTAACGCATACTCCGCATGGATTCTTCGGTATATCCCATTCTGTCCTGATACTTCTTTAGTTCTTCAATTCGGTCATCAGAAGGTGGCGGAATAAGTTTAGCACGTTTTTCCAGAGAGAGCTTGCGGTATTCTGCTGGAGATGGAAACGGCTTATTTTGAACCGGCACCGTTGACGAATTGTTATCAAGTAATTCGTCTAACTCATCCTCATTATATGGTTCTGCGTCGGTTGAGTTATTTGTTGTGCCAAACTCAGTACTTACCGAGCCTGCGCCTGCATCAAGTCCCTGCCACTCTTTATTGAAGTCATCAAATGCAGCACCATAAAAGAAAGACTCGTCATTCTCCGGTATCTCATGTTTTTCCTGAAACTCGTCATATGCCTCATATACAGAAACATCCGGTTTTCTGGTCGGCTGTGACTCCTGTGTTGGTATCTGCTTTTTAGCCTTAGAAGCAGACTCCTTCACTTCCTCCTCATCCTCTTCCCATCTGGGATAATCCTTCATGGACTGACTGGAATGCTCGATGTCCTGCTCCTGCCTTGGATAATCAAACCAATCCTCTTTTTCCTTCTGTTTCATATACTCCCTGATGCCTGCAACCGTGAATCGCTTACCAAGCTTACTGCCTCGTACTGCCTTTACCTTGCCTCCATTACTGCTACGATAGGGAAGGGCATAGCTAATGGTATTACCTTTCAGCCTTACATTCATATGATAGGTTCTTTCTAACATATTCACCACATCATGAATGTTCTGCGTGGTCGGATCATTCATGGCAAGTCTGATATACACACGCATTTCATCCTTGAAAGAAAGTTTTCCCCTTTTCTGCATATGATTTTCCGCTAAGGTGCGTTCCTCCCTGGTCTTATCCGGATTGTAGAAGCTGTCACGGACAGAGTGTGTCAAGCCCCGGCTCCTGCACTGTTCTCCAAAATATTCCGACATTTCCACCAGCTCCTTCGGACCTCTCCGAAAGGAAGAACCATCCTTCTGATTACAGTTATTTACCAGAAAATGCACGTGAACATGCTCCGTATCCACATGAACCGCAAACAATACCTCAAATCCCTTTTTCCAGAAGAACTCACGAGCAAAGTCCTCTGCCATCTTGTAAGCCTCTGCATAAGTCAGCTTATCATTGTCCTCCGGATGAAAGGATATTGATAGCTTCTGTGCCAGAATGTCCCGCGGGAAGAACCGGCTATACTTCTTCTGATGCATTTTCCTTGTCATAAGGACACTGTTTGCAAAGTTATCCCGATTGCAGCCAAAAGCATTATATAACTCCGACTTTGTCTTGATAACACTGGAACTTAGCTGTTCCTTCTTCTTCCCCAGAATATAATCTGCAGCACTGTGAAGCTGTGCCACAGACTTGCATGGAGCATATTTTACATTGACATTTCCATATACTGCCATCTAACTCACCACCTTTTCATATAGTTTTAATACTGAGTCTTCCAACCGCCGGAATACTCTCTGGAACGGTTCAAATGCTGTCATGGATATCAAATCCGGATAGGCATTGATATTCCTTGCCAGCTGGTTGATATTGACTCCCTGCTTTTTCAGTTCGTAGCAGACCTCATTCATGACCTCCATAAACTGCTTTAATGTTGTCCCGTCAATCTGCCTGCCCTTGTTGCCCCGGAGCAGATAGTCGATGAAATCAGCGGAAGTCTTATATCCGCTCTCCTTCATCTGTGATTCAAATTCCTGTTTTACACGGTAATCCACACGAGAATAGATTACCTCGTCTCTTGTTCGTTTCCCCATAGTGTCCTCCTTCTTTTTATCTGTAAAAAAAGCCACAAAACTCATTGGTTGAATTGGCATTGCTGCCTTTTCTTCCAATTGTTTCATGGCTTCATTTTTTGGTATTTTCAGTTATTGTGTTTTGGCTACGATTGCACCGGATTATGGCTACATACTAATAGAAATTGTGGTCTGCACCGGTAAATTGCAGTGTCATGCCCCTGTTGTGGTTCTACTGTTGCTCTGCTTTGTAGCCATTTGGTTGCAGATGTTGTCTAAACTGTATCTGTTATAGCTATACTGTCCATAAGAACCGCTATCATCTGCATCCGTCTTGGTATTTCTTCGTAGCCTTTGTGTAAGCGATGCTTCGTCAGCAGGGCACATCATCCCCACAGGTCTGCCTGACGGAAAAAAGACTCCGTCAGACAGACAAAAGCAGCCCTTCGCTTACCGCTTCGGACTGCTTTTTTTCACATCTCTACTACTTATTGAAATCTTCTATTCCCTTTCCGATGTGGTGGGGATGATATAGGCAGGTAGTACCGCTGGCTTGCCAACTCGTCAAAAATAAAATCAGGGTCCCCTCCGGTACCCTGATTTTATTTCCGCCTCATTGTCTGCGCCATCGGTGCTACCTGCTCATGGGCTACGCCCCCGAGACCCCCAGACAGAAAGACACACCATCTACAAAGGGGATGGTGTGTCTTTCTGTCTTTACTGCAATTGTACCCGGGAATGTAGCCGATGTTTACTTGGATAATTGAATTGATTATCATCGGCTATATCCTTCTTGCTTCTACCCTCATTACAAAACAATAGAATTCTTTCTGTAATATCAGTCTGTTAGACTTGGGGGGGTGACTTGGGGGGACTTGGGTGTTACCCACCCCAAGTCATTATCCCTCTTTATGATTCGTTTTCTTCTGTTTCTATATCCAGCCTCTGTAAAATATCATATATCACACCAGAATCGTTTAATAAGCTTATAGCAAAACATTTCTTTCCTGCATCTTTTAATGATGCACCAATGTGATACGCTTTTTTGTCATCAATGATTAAAAACCTGTCATGAAATACACCTGTGTAGTTCACTTCAAGTTTGGGATACTGTTGATTGAAAGTTTCAATATCTTTTTCTGACAATCTGGTTTTTCTAACTGTGTAAATCGTTACCGATACATTCTCTTTCTTCTTGGACAGAATATTTAAAGTTCCCACATCGACATAATTATCGACCAATACAAGACTTTTCGTTGCACTAGCTACCAGATCTATCAGTAAGCTAAACGCATCATATATCTGTCCATCAAAAAAGATTTTCTGCTGTGATTCTTCGTGGTCAGAAATATATGCAAATACTTTATCAAATTTCTCATTTGTTTCATTTTGATAAGTTATCTGTCTTTCTTCTATTGCATTCATGCGATCATACAAAAGTGACGTGTTTGCCATATATTTACGCATTTCAACAAATGTTTCCATTATCCTGATACTGACTTGTATTGCAATATCACTCCTCAGCACCGCAGAAAGCATTGCAATACCTTGTTCTGTAAAAACATATGGCAGATATCTTCTTCCACCTCTCCCTTCTTTTGAGGTCACAAATTGTGACCTCAAAGAGTCGTACTCTTCCTTTTTTAGTTGAAACCTGAAATTCTCAGGAAATCTTTCAATATTTCTTTTTACAGCCTGATTAAAAGTTTTTGTTTCAACTTGATACAAAATTGCCAAGTCACTATCGAGCATTACCTGTTTTCCTCTAATAACATATATAAGACTCTGAATATGACTCACTTCCATAACCCTATCCTTTACATCTGAATTTACGTCAATCAATTCACTATTATCTTTTGCCATCGAATCCTCCAATCCATTTTTGAAGTCGCAAATTGCGACTTCAAGTCTACAATCTGTGTACTCATTCTGAGGTCACAAACTGTGACCTCAAACAGTATCATCGTGTTCCTTCTTGTTTTGCTTCCCAAATTGCTGTTCATACATAATCTGATACTTTTTCAACCGTGGAATATACTCAGGAGGCTTTCTTCGACCCGCTTCCCACTCTTCCACCGTTTAACTGCCACTCTTGATATTTAGCGTATCCTTCCTACGAATTACTACACACTTTACTACACACTTTTTTCATCAAATTACACCATTTTATGATAAGTTACGATAGTTTCCTCTCAAATTAAAAATGCCCTCAAAGCCTGTAAAATCAAGCATTTGAGGGCATTCACAAGGGTTAAGATAAAGGAGCAGGTAGGAAATCTATAAATTCGCTCTTGTAGCTTTCCATTGTATGTTAATCCTCCTGTGTGTTTTTCTTTAAATTATCTTTGTCAATTTTACCACATTGGGGCGTGCTTTTCAACGTGGAAATATTAGTTGTTTTTGCGTTGTTTTTGCGGCTCTGTCATACATAGACAATCATAATAATAAAAAGAAATAGCATCCCACACCGTCCAAAGTTTAGGATGCTATTCTTATAACATTTTAGCACTGAGGGCAAATCGGAGTCATATCCGATTCACTTTCTAAGTAGATTATACATGAGGGTACTTGAGAAATCAAGTACCCTTTTTATTAGATATACTCACTTGTGTTTACGATCACGCCGTCATATACTGACTGCTTTTTGATAAACTCCGCAGCCTTGTCCACATCTCTGCCGTTTTTGTTCCAGTCCTTTGTGAACTCAACTTTGTCGGCTGCAAGCTCCTTCTCCTGCTTTTGGCTGATGAGCAGAAGTACGAGTATTCCGGCATGGCTTAGGTGCTTGACTACATTTACGAAGTCCTCACCCTCCTTTGGTGCGTAGAGATAAGTATGGCGTCCGTCTATATTTAAGGCTTTCTCGACATCCTCCACAAAGCCACGGTTTACCCCATCCACTCCGTCTACGAATACGGCGGTGATTGCCTTCTGGCCCTTGATTGCAGCTCTTACGTTTCTGTCTACTCTGCCCTCGTAGAGACCGCTTTCCTCTGTGTGTACCTCTTCAACCACACCACAGGCAGATGTCATATCGGTCACACGGTCGATTAAGATGAACTCACCTAGTGTCTTGTGATTTTTGAACTTATCGCAGACTATCTTGTCCGAGAATGCAATCTTTACAACTGCTATCTCGTTCTTTTTAAGCTTGTCGGCAGGCTTTTCCTCACCTGTGTTTACGTCGATGGTATGCTCTATCTCTGTTACGATGCCCGGTATTGACTTGGTACCCAGCTTGAAGAAGAAATTCTTTCCCTTGAAGAGCTCATCGTCATCCATCCAGAGTATTGTAGCTGTGATAGATGAAGCAACCTTTGCTCCTGAACCGATTGTGAGCACGCAGCCTCTTGATACGTCCACCTCTCTGTCAAGCTGGATTGTAACCGGCTGGCCTGTAAATGCGCTATCGCTTAGCTTATCACCCACATGGATGCTCTTTACATGGGCTGTCTCATTGCTTGGCAGTGTGGTGATTTCATCGCCCACCTTTACCTCTCCGGCCTCTATCTGGCCCTGGAAGCCACGGAAGGTGTGGTCAGGACGGCAGACTCTCTGTACAGGCATGTAAAAGCCCTCTTCCTCGTTCTCATCCTTTATGTCAACATCCTCAAGGTATGATAAGAGAGCAGGTCCCTTGTACCATGGGATATTCTCAGACTTTGTTGTGACATTGTCACCCTCTGTTGCAGAAACAGGAATTATTACTACATTTTTGAGTTCAAGCTCCTTTGTAAGCTCAATAATCTGCTTTGTGATTTCATCGAAACGCTTCTCGTCGTAGCCTACAAGATCCATCTTGTTTACAGCAAATACAAAGTAGTTGATTCCCATGAGCGCGCAGATTCTTGCGTGTCTTCTTGTCTGAACCAATACGCCCTGCTTTGCATCTATTAAAATTACCGCAAGGTCTGCAAAGGATGCACCTACAGCCATGTTTCTTGTGTACTCCTCATGGCCCGGTGTATCTGCCACGATAAAGCTTCTCTTATCTGTTGTGAAATAACGATAAGCCACATCGATTGTGATTCCCTGCTCTCTCTCTGCCATCAGTCCGTCGAGGAGGAGTGAATAGTCGATGGCGCCGCCACGGCTTCCGACCTTACTGTCAAGCTCCAATGCCTTTTCCTGATCTGCATAGAGCAGCTTTGAATCGTATAATATATGTCCGATCAGAGTTGATTTTCCGTCGTCCACGCTTCCGCATGTAATAAATTTAAGTAATCCGCTCATTTTAGAAGTATCCCTCCCTCTTTCTTCTTTCCATGCTGCCTGCCGCCTCGTTGTCTATGACACGGGTGGTTCTCTCTGAGGAAACAGCACTGAGTGTCTCATCAATAATCTCATCAAGTGTATCCGCTGTCGACTCCACACCACCTGTCAGTGGATAGCAGCCGAGAGTTCTGAAACGTACACTCTTCATCTGGATTTTCTCACCCGGACGAAGCTTCATTCTGTCGTCATCTACCATGATGATGTTGCCGTCTCTGTATACAACAGGTCTTTCCTTTGCAAAGTAAAGTGAAGGAATCTCGATATTCTCTCTCTTTATATACTGCCAGATATCCTTCTCTGTCCAGTTTGACAGTGGGAAAACTCGCACCTCCTGGCCCTTTTTGATTCTGGAGTTGTAGAGCTTCCACATCTCCGGGCGCTGGTTCTTTGGATCCCATGCGTGGTTTTCATTTCTGAAGGAGAAGATTCGCTCCTTGGCTCTTGATTTCTCCTCGTCTCTTCGGCCGCCGCCAAACGCTGCCGTAAAGCCGTATTTGTCAAGCGCCTGCTTGAGCGCCTGTGTCTTCATGATATCTGTGTATGCTGAGCCGTGGTCAAATGGATTGATGCCCTGCTTTACGCCATCCTGATTTATATATTCAAGCATCTCGATGCCCTTTTCCTTAGCAATGCGATCTCTGAATTCTATCATCTCATGGAATTTCCAGGTTGTATTTACATGTAAAAACGGAAATGGCGGCTTCTCCGGATAAAATGCCTTCATTGCAAGATGAAGCATTACCGAGCTGTCCTTTCCAATTGAGTACAACATAACCGGCTTCTCGCACTCTGCGGCTACTTCACGTATTATGTATATTGCCTCTGCTTCGAGTTCGTCAAGATGTGATAATTCACCCATGTCTGTTACCATCCTTTTCTTTAATATTTATTGGATTCCTTCTTGTTGATAAGAATCTCTTCCTTGCTTCCGTCGCGCTTTTTGATATCCCAGGTCAGCGTATCCGGCGTGCTTTTTACTGTCATGAGACTTCCCATGCCTCCTATGTCTGCTCCAAGATAAAGAGCAATAGCGCCAAAATGACATTCCTTGATGCATGAGGCACAGCCCCAGCAGTCCTTAGGATATTTGATAAAGGCTTTTTTCTCTGAGTCCTGATATATCAGACTTCCCGGGCATACACTTGTACACATGCCACAGCCCTTACACTTTGCTTTATCAATCATTATGCTCATAACGCGCCTCCCTTCCGACAAGCTCTCTGTAAATCATGTGAAGCTGCCCGTTTTCGTATCTGGAATTGACATATTTCATCCAGTCATCACTCTTGCCCGGATAATCCAGATTCTCGGCAAAGCTGTGCCATCTGGTCTCCTTTCTTGCACCAAGATGTGCTATGACCGAAAGACATACCGTAAGCCTCTCCTTAAGCTCATATATGAACATAAGCTCATGCATATCCGATGCATATAAATCACCGGTCAGCTCTATCAGATGATTTATCTTTTCCTTTGCCAACGCAAGCTGCTTGCCGTTGAACTGATAATGTGTGGAAATACCGCCTGCGTAGTTGTCCATGACCTTCTGCATGGCTTCCTCGATTGCCTCTGTTGTAAACATCTGAGACCTTTCAGTGAGGAAATGGTCGTACTCTGAAGCTTTTGCGTCAAGCGCCTTTTTCTCATCAAATGCCGATGTGCCAAGACTTCCATCGGAGGTATCTGCATCAAGCTTTGAAACCATATCTATCGCAGCAATTTCACCCTCTACCATAGCTCCTGTAACGTATTTCTGTGGACATCCTCCTGCCACATCTCCAGCAGCATAAAGTCCGTGGATTGTAGTCTCACGCTCGGTATTTACCCAGTAGCCGCTCGCTGTGTGCCCACCTACGATATACGGCTCGGTGCCCTCTATCTCCACATTCTGCTCACTTGGATTCTTACCTGCCTCCACCCACTTGAGTGTCTGGCTTGGTGCCATGTTGAGATATGCCTTTCTTAATGACTCATCCTGCTGTGGAGAGATGCCCTCTGTCCTTAAGTAGCAAGGACCTCTTCCCTCGAGATTTTCCATGACCGTTCCGTATACACGCTCTGATGTTGTGATGCCGTATTTTGTCTCGTAAACCTCTCCAAGTGAATTGACCTGCTTTGCCCCGACTCCCTGTGCAATTGTTCCTGTCGGTGCAATTGTGTCCTTGCATCTGAGTGCGATAAATCTCATCTCAAAGGTGGTCATCTCAGCTCCGCTTCTTATGCCCATCGCATATCCGGCGCCTGTATTAAATGGCGGATACCACATTTTGTGCCTTGAAAATCCCGGATTGTTTGGCCTGTATAAACCGGCCGCTCCGCCTGTTGCACAGAGCACCTTTTTAGCCCTGATTTCATAGGCTGTAGCATCCTCGATTGAAAATCCGTATGCACCCTTTATGGTGTTGTTCTCAACTATATAGTCCGTGATATTGATTCTGTTTATCACTGTACAGTCCGTAAGCTTTGATACAGCTTCTGCCAAAATCGGCTTCATGTTCTCGCCATTTATTTTGATATTTCGGTTTCCTCTTGCTACATACTCACCGTTTTCATCCTTTAATATGACAAGTCCAAGCTTTTCCATCTTGTCCGTCACACGGTTTAAGCCCTCGGACATAGTCATGAGTAAGTCTTCCCTTACTATGCCGTCAGCATCCTTTTTTGCGTAGTCTACATAGTCCTCAGGCTTTCTGCCCTTTACTATGTATGCATTTATCGCATTGACACCTGCTGCAAGGCATCCGCTTCGCTTTATGTTCGCTTTCTCTGCAATTATAATCGAATAATCCGATTTCTCACGGATGGTGAGCGCTGCATAACAGCCCGCCGTGCCACCTCCTATTATGAGGATGTCCGTGTGTAGGATTTTTTTGTTTTCTATCTTCATTTATCTCCCTCTGCTTCCTCTTTCAATCACAAGCTTTAGACTATTCTTGTATCTAAATGTAGAATACATCCTGCTCCTGCATCTCGCTGTTTTCCATCAGGTATGTTTTCTCTTCGTCGAATATATACAGCCTGTAAATCAGCACATGTACTTTCTCGCCGACTGCTATCAGGTCCTTTTCAAGTGAGCGCTCGCCGACCACCTCGATACCGTTTATGCTGACTGTGATATCCATCCTGTTTCCTCTGAATACCACATCTGTAACGATGCCCTCCTCTGCCGCTGACTGATAGCGGTCTAAGTTGCCGCTCTTTGATATCTTGATAAACTCAGGTCTGATTACCGCCTTGTCGGCATTTTCTATCCTGTCAAAGCCCTTTAGCCTGTCATAGTTTTCAACGACTGTGGTGTGTCCTATAAACTGCGCCACAAAAGGTGTATCAGGCGACTTGTATATCTCAAGAGGTGTCCCCATCTGCTCTATCGTGCCGTGGTTTGTAATAATGATTTCATCTGCCACCTCAACAGCCTCATCCTGATCATGTGTAACGAAAATGCTTGTGATCCCAAGTTTTTCGACCAGCTCCTTCAGCCATGTACGAAGCTCACCTCGCACCTTTGCATCTATCGCGGCAAATGGCTCATCCAGTAAGAGCACCTGTGGATTCGGCGCCAGCGCCCTTGCAAATGCTACTCTCTGACGCTGTCCTCCGGAAAGCTGATTCGGATATCTCTTTTCAAGCCCTGATAAGCCTGTCATCTCAAGAAGCTTGGTAACACGCTCCTTTATGAGCTTTTTCGGCATCTTCTGAAGCTCCAGCCCAAATGCCACATTGTCGTATATTGTCATGTATCTAAACAGCGCATAGTTCTGAAACACAAAGCCTATGCCTCTCTTCGAGGCCGGAATATCATTCACTCGCTTTCCATCTATATATATGTCACCTGAATTTGGCGTCTCAAGCCCTGCTATCATACGAAGAAGTGTTGTCTTGCCACTGCCGGACGGACCAAGCAGCGCCACAAGCTTTCCCTTTTCCACTCCAAAGCTCACATTATCGGATGCCAGGAAGTCTCCGTATTTTTTGTATATATTTTTCATCTCAACGTACATATACGTTATCTCCTTCCTGCTTTTCCCATGCAGCAGATTTTATTAGTGTAAATCATATTTTCCAAGTATATCTCAGTGTAATTTCTTAAATTTATGCTCAACTATATTTCTTGCAAAAAGAATGATTAATGCAATAATTAACAGTATCGACGATACAGCAAATGCCGATGTTATCGAGCTGTCTGTGCCCGACATATACAAGGCATCAATCTCAAGCGGCAGTGTAAATGTCTCGCCTCTTGTCTTCGAGAGCGCATTTACCGCACCGAACTCGCCGAGGGCTCTCGCCGTACAAAGTATGATTCCATAAATCAGGCTCCACTTCATCTGCGGAAGTGTTATTTTCCGAAATATCGTAAAGCCGGATGCTCCCATCAGCGCTGCGGCTTCTTCCTCATCCTTTCCCTCTGCATTGAGCACCGGTATAATTTCCCTTGACACATACGGAAACGTGACAAATATCGTAGCAAGCACAACTCCCGGTATTGCAAAGGTGATTCTCACATTCGTGCCGAATATCTCATTGAACCATCTGATAACCGGATAAAACCACCCAAGCCGTCCGAAGGTCATAAGATACGCAAGTCCTACGATGACCGGAGAAATAGAAAACGGTATATCAATAAGTGTTGCAAGCACCTGTTTTCCTTTAAACGAAAACCTGGTCAACAGCCACGCTGTCCATATTCCAAAGAAGGTGTTGATAACTACCGCAAAAACTGTTGCTATCAAAGTCACCTTGAGTGCTGAAAGCACGTAGCTTGTGGAGATAGCTTTCAGATAGAATCCAAGCCCTTCCTTTAAAGCACTTGCCATCACAGAAAAAAGCGGAACCACAAGCATGACAAATATGAAGAGCACCGTGACAGTGACGAGTATTATCTTTGTGATCTTTTTTCTTCTTTCAAGCTTTATCTGTTCGGTCATCGCATTGTGCTCCTTTCCTGTTTGTGTGCATCGCATTTGATTTATATGCAGCCTTCTACAACAAATTAGTGCGCTGTGACTGTTTAACCTGCACTATGTTTACAAATAGCAGCAATAAAAATGATATGACAAGCATCACAAGTGCTATGGCAGTCGCGCTGGCATAATCTATATAGCTAAGCTTCTGCATGATGACGTAGGATACCACCTGCGTCCTGTGCCTTGCACTGTTGCCTGATATGTAGATGACGCTTCCGTACTCTCCTATGCCTCTGGCAAAGGCAAGACCAAAGCCTGTTAAGAGTGCCGGGCGAAGCTCCGGAAGTATTACCTTAAAAAATGTCTTAGAGGGTGTGGCGCCAAGCATATAAGCGGCCTCCTCATATGTATTATCCATCTTTTCAAGCACCGGCTGTACAGCTCTTATTACGAAGGGAATGCCTACAAAAACAAGTGCCACAACTATTCCTGCCTGTGTGTAAGCTACATCTATTCCAAACTTGCCAAGGCCCTTACCAAAAAAGCCTGTGCCTGAGTACAGCTTTGAGAGCGTGATGCCCGCAACCGCTGTCGGCAGTGCAAACGGAAGCTCTATAAGTCCGTCAAGCAGCCATTTCCCGGGAAAATCGTACTTCACAAGCGTCCATGCCACGATGAGTCCAAATACCACATTTACGATTGCTGCGATAAATGATGAGGTGATGCTTGTGATAAAGGCATTCCTCACATTCTCCTTCATGATAAGTGCCACGAAATCGCCCGGCGATATCTTTAGCGAATACACAAGCACTGATGCTAACGGAATGAGAACGATGACTGAAAGCATCGTGACCACTATTCCAAGCGAAAGATGGTAGCCCGGTATGACTCTGGTCTTTATGTTCTTTGATTTAGTTTTCTCTTTTGCTGTTTTATCAGTTGCCGTATATTTCATCGAACATTGCTCCATCATCGAAATATGTCTTGTAGGCTTCATTCCATCCGCCGTAAGCCTCTATGCTCCAAAGCCTGATATTTAAATCAAACTTGTCGGAAAACCGGTTTAATATATCCTGATTGGTTGGTCTGTAGCCGCTTTCGCCAATCAGCTGCTGTGCCTCATCACTGTAGAGATACTGTAGGTATTCTTTGCTTACCTCTTGTGTTCCGTTGCTCTTTGCATTGTCATCCACAATAGCAACAGAGGGCTGTGCTAAGATGCTGACGGACGGATTCACTATCTCATACTTGCCCGGATATGAATCCATGGTCGTAAGTGCCTCGTTTTCCCACGCTATGAGCACATCTCCCTGACCGTTTTCCACAAATGTGGTTGTTGAGCCTCTCGCACCCGAATCCATAATTGTGACATTTTCATACAGCTTCTTCATAAACGATTTCTGTTCCTTCAGGCTGTCATAATTTGTCTTCGCATAGCTTAGCGCCGCAAGGAAATTCCAGCAGGCTCCGCCACTGCTCTTTGGATCCGGTGTAATCACATCCACATTCTTTTTCACCAGGTCATTCCAGTCGCTTATATGCTTTGGATTGCCCTTTCTTACAAGAAAAACGATGGTTGATGTGTACGGTGCAGAGCTTTTTGGAAATTCATCAATCCAGCCCTTTTCAATTAAGCCGGTATTTTGTATCAGGTCTATGTCATGCTCGAGTGCCAGTGTGACAACATCTGCATTACAGCCCTCCACAACCGAACGAGCCTGCGCTCCCGAGCCGCCATGTGACTGAATCACATTTATCCTTTTGCCGTGCTCGCTCTCATAGTAAGACTCGAATATTTTGTTGTATTTTTCGTAAAACTCTCGTGTCGGATCATATGACACATTGGTTATGGTGACTGTGCCGTCATCCTTCTTACCTGAGCAGCCTGTCAGAAAAAGTGACACCACCATCACCGCTAACAGCATGGCTGCCGTGTATTTATGTATGTTTCTCATGTATGTTTCTCATTTTTCATGTTACAGTTTCCGGCAAAGCAAGCTTATGCCGTAAGTTTATATGCCATTAGTTTACTGTAAAAAGCGGTGTGGACAGGTATCTTTCTCCTGTATCCGGAAGCAGCACCACGATATTCTTTCCCTTGTTCTCAGGTCTTTTCGCAAGCTCTGTTGCCGCATATATTGCTGCTCCTGAGGATATGCCAACGAGAAGTCCGTCGCTCTTTGCAACCTCTCTTGCCTTGTCAAAAGCGGCCTCATTCTCCACCGGAATCACCTCATCCACTATATCCATGCGCATGACCTTCGGAATAAAGCCTGCACCGATTCCCTGTATCTTGTGTGGCCCCGGTCTTCCGCCTGAGAGTACCGGTGAGCTCTTTGGTTCAACAGCTACTATCCTTACATCAGGATTATGGTCTCTCAATCCAAGCCCGGTGCCTGTACAGGTGCCTCCTGTTCCGACAGATGATACAAAGATATCTACCTTTCCATCTGTATCCTCCCAGATTTCCTGAGCGGTTGTAGCTCTGTGGATATCAGGATTGGCCTGATTCTCAAACTGCTGTGGAATAAAGGCATTGCCATAATGCTCTTTAAGTCTCTGCGCCTCATCAATTGCACCCTTCATGCCCTCACGCCCCGGTGTGAGCTTTATCTCTGCGCCAAGCGCTGTGACTATTTTTCTTCTCTCAACGCTCATGGTATCAGGCATTATAAGTATCAGGTGAAGCCCCTTTGAGGCTGCCACAAATGCAAGTCCGATTCCGGTATTGCCACTTGTCGGCTCTATGATTATTGTGTCCTGATTTATCTTTCCATCCTTTATGCCCTGCTCTATCATAGCTGCCGCCACCCTGTCCTTTACACTTCCAAGTGGATTGAAATACTCCAGCTTTGCTATGATTTTTGCTTCAAGCCCAAGGGCTTTTTCATAATTGGTCAGCTCCAGAAGTGGAGTGTGACCTATCAGCTCAGTGAGCTGCTTTGCAATTTTTGCCATTGATATTACCTCTTTTTTGTTAATGTTTGTTTTGAGTTTGAGCTTAGTTTGTATGGCCGGGATTTCCTACCATTCAAATATGATTTCTAAGTTATTGATATGTTACCACTAATTGATATTTTTGTAAATGTAATTAGGGTTATTAATATTTGTTAGCGGGTTATAAATTTTATTGATAGCAGATAGACGACTGCGCAGTCGTCCGTCCGGTATCGAACTTACCATAAAAAAAGAGTTCTATCATTCGCAGACACAAAGTCTGTGAAAAATAGAACTCTTTTTGGTCTCCCTTTGGCTACTCCTCCTGTTCATTTGCTTTATCGGTTCTCGTAATATACTTGATTCCGACAAAGGTTCCAATCAGGATAAGCACTCCTATGATAAAAGGTACTACAGGATTTCTGACAAAGCCTGCTATGATGTAGGTCAGGCATGATATGGCTGCCACAAGCACTGCGTACGGAAGCTGTGTGGACACATGGTTCATGTGGTTGCACTGGGCTCCTGCCGATGCCATGATGGTGGTATCGGATATCGGTGAGCAGTGGTCTCCACATACTGCACCTGCCATGCACGCTGAGATTGAGATAATCATCATCGTATGGTTTGTGCCTGAGAAGATGTTTACTACTATCGGTATGAGTATACCGAAGGTGCCCCATGAGGTTCCTGTTGCAAAGGCAAGGAAGGCTCCCACCAGGAATATGATTGCAGGAAACAGTCCAAGGAGTGGTCCCGATACGCCTCCCACTAAGCCTGCGACAAATTCCTTGGCGCCAAGGCTTTCTGTCATGGTCTTTAGTGTCCATGCAAAGGTCAGTATAAGTATTGCAGGTACCATCGCCTTAAAGCCCTCAGGGATTGAATTACAACAATCCGTAAAGCTTAGCACCCTTCTGATTGAGTAAAAGCATATGGTGATTATCAGTGCAAAAAAGCTTCCAAGCATAAGACCAATCGACGCATCGCTGCCTGCAAACGCATCGACAAAGCCTTTTCCGTCAAAAAAGCCTCCTGTGTATATCATTCCTATGATGCAGCTTATTATGAGCACCAGTATAGGAAATACAAGGTCTATAACCTTTCCCTTGCCCTTTATCACATCCTGCTTTGACTCTGCATAAGGTCTGTCTCCTGTGGTAAATAAATCGCCCTTTTGGGCATTGGCTTCATGCTTTGCCATCGGACCGAAATCCACCTGCAAGATAACAAGTGTCACCATGGCGACAATGGTAAAGAGCGCATAGTAATTGTACGGAATGGCCTTTATGAAAATAGAAAAGCCATCCTCTCCCTTTACAAAGCCTGTGACTGCGGCTGCCCACGATGATATAGGTGCGATGATGCACACAGGCGCTGCTGTGGCATCTATCAGATATGCAAGCTTTGCTCTGGAAACCTGATGCTTGTCGGTGACAGGACGCATCACACTTCCCACTGTCAGACAGTTGAAGTAATCATCTATAAATATGAGCACTCCAAGCATTATAGCTGCAAGCTGGGCACCGATCCTTGTCTTTATGTGCTCACTCGCCCATTCTCCAAAGGCCGCCGAGCCGCCTGCCTTGTTCATCATGCTCACCATGACACCGAGCACGACTAAAAATATCAGTATTCCCACATTGTACGAATCCGATAGCACTCCGACAAGTCCGTCCTCGAATATGTGAAGCACTGATCTCTCAGCCGAAAAACCAGACTGAAATACATTTCCATAAAACAGTCCGCCGATCACTATTCCGACGAATAATGAGCTGTAGACCTCCTTTGTAATAAGTGCCAGAACTATAGCCACAACAGGTGGAACAAGCGCCCAGACTGTGGCATACATAGCAGGCACGTATTTTACTGCCAGAATCATTATTTTCTCCTCCGTCTATCCCTTATGCTCTATCTGTCAACCGCACCGACAAGCTCTGAAATATCCTTAACTCCATACCTGTCCATGTACTCTGCGATGCCATCCACTATCTGCTCTGTGGTCTTTGGATTCACAAAGTTTGCTGTGCCGACTGAAACTGCCGTAGCTCCGGCAAGTATCATCTCTATGGCATCGGCAGCATTTGTGATACCGCCCATTCCGATAATCGGAATATTGACTGCATGTGCTGTCTCGTAAACCATGCGCACTGCAACCGGATGAACCGCCGGACCGCTCATGCCGCCTGTCTTGTTTGCTAACACAAAGCTTCTTCTGTTTATATCAATCTTCATGCCTGTAATTGTATTGATGAGCGAAACCGCATCAGCTCCACCGGCCTCTGCCGCCCTTGCTATATCTGCAATACTTGTGACATTTGGAGAAAGCTTCATGATAACAGGCTGCTTTGCATATTTTTTTATCTCGCTTGTGATTGTCTCAACACCCTTTGGATCTGTTCCGAAGGCAATTCCGCCCTCCTTAACATTAGGGCATGAGATATTTATTTCCATCATATCAATAGGCTCATCCGCAAGACGCTTTACCACATCAAGATACTCGTCAAGCGAATGACCGCATACATTTACCACAATCCTTGTATCAAACTGCTTTAAAAAAGGAATATCCCTCTTGCAGAAAAGCTCGATGCCGGGATTTTGAAGTCCGACTGCATTGAGCATGCCGCCGTACACCTCTGCTACTCTAGGTGTAGGATTACCCTCCCACGGCTTATTCGCAACACCCTTTGTAGTGACTGCACCAAGTCTGTTTAAATCAACAAACTCGCTGTACTCTGCACCGGAGCCGAATGTGCCGGATGCAACTGTAACAGGATTTTTCCACTCAACACCGGCCACATTTACTGACATATTACTCATTACAGCTCCACCTCCTTCGCATCAAAAACAGGTCCCTCTTTGCATATACGCTTGTTGTTTACATTGCTGTGGGCATCCTTGTCCTTTGTTTTGCATACGCACGCAAGGCATGCGCCGATTCCACATGCCATGCGCTCCTCCATTGATATAAAACAGTCCATATCATGCTCTGCTGCGTAAGCCTTGAGTGCACGAAGCATAGGCATAGGTCCACATGCATAAATCACGTCTGCCTCAAGAGCATTCTCCTTTATTGCATCGATGACATTGCCCTTTGTGCCGACACTGCCGTCCTCTGTAGCTACAAAGGAAGCTGCCTGTTCCTTAAACTCATCGAGCAGGAAGGTATTCTCATCGCGATAGCCCATGACGATGTTCATATCGCATACTGCATTATCAATGCCTGCATTTATATCCTTGGCAAGCTGCAGCATAGGCGGCACTCCGATTCCTCCGCCGATAAGAAATGCCTTCTTTCCCGGCTGTACTGTAAAGCCGTTTCCAAGAGGTCCTAAAATCCTTACCTTATCGCCCCTGACAAGCTTTGAAAATTCCTCTGTTCCCGTGCCTTCACCTGTCACACGGTACACGAGACGAATTGTATCATCATCTCTGTTTATGCCGCAAAGGCTTATCGGACGCGGAAGCAGCTTACTCTTGTCGTTTGAGTAAACCGATACAAACTGTCCCGCCTTTGCTGCCTTTGCAATTTTGTCTGTCTTTAGTGTGAGGTCGTAGATGCCATTGCCAAGTGAGCTCTGGTCAACTACAACTGCAATCTCCTCAAATTTCTCTGCCATTTTATCTCCCTGGTTTCGTTTGTTAATATATTTAAGCTTTCTGAATAACTTATTAACGATTTGCAAGTGCTCCTGAGATATCCTCAATCATATCCTCAACAGCCTTGCGTGATGCATCTGCAAAATTCTCTGCTGTGATACCCATATCCTTGTACTTATCCTGCTTGTATGCGCAGATGATTCCACGTGATGAATTGACAATTGCACCAAGTCCGTCCTCATTGAAGAAATGAACAAGGTCTGCGCCCTTGCCTCCCTGTGCGCCGTAGCCCGGTACGAGGATGAAGCTCTTTGGCATTACCTTACGAAGAATCTTACCCTGCTCAGGGTATGTTGCGCCAACAACCGCACCTACATAGCTGTATGAATCACCCATGCAGTCAGCTCCCCACTCTGCAACCTTCTCGCCTACCCACTCATATAATGGGCGTCCGTCAATCATACGGTCCTGGAACTCTCCACTTGATGGATTAGATGTCTTTACAAGAATGAAGATACCCTTCTTCTCCTCCTTGCATACATCTACGAATGGCTTGATACCGTCTGTTCCAAGGTATGGATTGACAGTGGCAAAATCCTCATCAAAGGTAGAATAGCTCTTGCTGCCGATCTGTACCTTTCCGAGATGTCCTGTGGCGTATGCAGCCGATGTTGAGCCGATATCTCCACGCTTTACATCTCCGATAACCACGAGATCCTTCTCGTGACAGTAATCCACTGTCTTCTGGAATGCCTTAAGACCCTCCACTCCAAACTGCTCATACATGGCAATCTGTGGCTTTACCGCAGGAATCAGGTCATATGTGGCATCCACAATAGCCTTGTTGTACTGCCAGATAGCCTCCGCTGCACCGGCCGGTGTCTCTCCAAGCTCATCAAATGCCTTCTTTGTGATGTGCTCAGGCACATATGAAAGCATCGGGTCGAGACCTACTACGATAGGTGCGTTTGTTTTCTTGATTTTGTCTACTAATTTGTTGATCATTCTTTCGTCCTCTTTATGCGTATTTTATTATACAGACAGATATTGTGATTATTAAATATCTGCATACAGTTATAAATATTTTATAGCATAAACTAAATTCTTGCAACCAAAAATATAATAGCAGGGAGTATAGCATTAATTGTTGCTATACTCCCTGCTAATTTCACCTTTACAGCTTCCATTTTTCAATCACACATTGATGTTCTTTTGTCTTTTTATCGTAATTTATTCCAACAAGAAGCAAATTACCCTTATAATCCTTCAAGGCTTCCACATACTGTCTCGACTTTATCTGTGAAATGGCGCCATCAACATTCTTATCATATTTCAATTCAATAACAACTGCCGGCTTATCCAAATGACTCACTCTTGGAATAAAGCATACATCAGCAAAGCCTTTTCCTGTTGGTAATTCACGAACTATTGAGTAATACTCCCTGGCCGAATAAAATGCCAAATTAATTGTACAGCTTAAAGAATTCTCATCATTATACCGTAAAATAGATATCTCATTATGTGCCTTATCAATTCCGTCAGCAACCGCAGCACCATTCATATTCCACAAACTCTCAAGCAATTTTTGTGATGCTTTTATTGATTTTGATACTTCATCCCAATCCATTGTACTAATTGCATTAAGATATTCCTTTGACACCTCTCGATTTGGAATTGAAACCTCTTCCGTCTCACTATCATATGTCAGGTAGCCAAGATGTACTAAAAGTGTAAGCACATCATCCTTTGTGGCAAATGATGTCATGTCATTTTCAAATGTGCCTGTATTTATTTTCTCACTTTCACCGGCAAGCATTTTAATCACGGCATCTTTTAGACCATCCATATTCATTTGAATATAAACCTTGAGAGCCTCGTAAGTTTCAGTCTGATTCCAATAAGTACCAAATTTATGCTTTAGCATGGCTTCTACTACAGACTTCGGACTGTACATCGCATATTTCTTTACTCCATATTTGCTATGGGACACGAGCTTATATCCATTGTACCATGCCCTTGCCTCTTCAAAGTCCATATCATATCTGTCACACAATTCTCTGACCTCATCATCTGTAAAGCCAAAGTACTCTGCCAAAGCTCCCATATCTGTCATGGAATATTCCGTGAACATATTAAGAGCAGAATGTGAACCATATTTTTTAATCGGCAGTATACCTGTCATGTATGCAAGCGCTATATAGTCTTTATCCTTAAGCCAGCCTCTCAAAAAATCAAGGTATTTCTTCTGCGCTTCTTTATCCTGCGTAAATTCTCTAAACAGACAATCCCATTCATCAATAAGAATCACAAACGGCCTGCCTGTAGACATAAAAACATCCTGCATTACTCTCACAATATTTGACTTGTCCCGAAAAATAATATCCTTACACTCTATTGAAAAATCATCCGTAATGTATTCGCACAACATTTTAAGCATATCATCAACACTGTGTGTAACACTCAAAAAGTCCTGCATATTAATTTTGAGTACATCATACTTGTTAATATGTCTGTCATACGACTCATCATGACTTATTTTAAGGCCTTTAAATAAATTTTCTGCATCAGTCTTTCGACCATAATATGCTGAAAGCATATCCATGGCCATTGACTTTCCGAATCGCCTTGGACGGCTTACACACATATACCTTTGTAATGTATTTATACACTTATTCGTTTCTTTAATCAGACCGCTTTTGTCAACAAAAATCTCTGAATTTATCGCAAGCTCAAACGATCTTCCTGTCGGATTAACGTAAATGCCCAATGAATATGCCTCCCTGTTAATATGTTACTCTATATTATACCTGCTATTTACTGGTTTGCAACAATATTTATCTATTGTATTATTGATAAGCAACGTTATTGCTATAAAAATAGACTTAACTACTAATTCTACAATAACGCAGCATATTATGATTGTGTATAGATTCATATGCTGATATTTCAATTCACACTCCCACGAGAGGAACGACGGCAGGTACAGGCACAGCCACTAACCTTGCAGAATTTCAATCCACGTTCCCACGAGAGGAGCGACCATATTACACAATCGTTCGTATTCAGGTTCTTCAATTTCAATCCACGCTCCCACGAGAGGAGCGACCATTTCCAACGGACTTTGTGACGGCTTTTATGCCATATTTCAATCCACGCTCCCACGAGAGGAGCGACTTCACCGGGGACTACACCTTTGAGGTGACACTGATTTCAATACACGCTCCCACGAGAGGAGCGACACATAACGCCGGAACAGTGGGAACAGCTAAAGAATTTCAATACACGCTCCCACGAGAGGAGCGACAATGGGTGATGGCTATCAAGAGGTGCAGGAAGTAATTTCAATCCACGCTCCCACGAGAGGAGCGACGTCGTTAAAAGCCACGGAATATAAGTTAAGCATTGATTTCAATCCACGCTCCCACGAGAGGAGCGACAATTATATTCCAGATGAGTTTAAGTCGTACATTATTTCAATCCACGCTCCCACGAGAGGAGCGACTATGACATCAGACGAGACCGGCATGGTGGCTATATTTCAATCCACGCTCCCACGAGAGGAGCGACGTATTCCAGAGGAATAGGGACTTGACTGTTGATGATTTCAATCCACGCTCCCACGAGAGGAGCGACACACATCAAGGGTAATGCTGTCCCTAACACTTGTATTTCAATCCACGCTCCCACGAGAGGAGCGACGACAGATATGCACAATTAACATTTAATAATGATATTTCAATCCACGCTCCCACGAGAGGAGCGACTTTTACACGTTGCGAATTGTTACAATGATATTACATTTCAATCCACGCTCCCACGAGAGGAGCGACTTCGAGCAATGGTATGTTTCTAATGGTTTTAGCATTTCAATCCACGCTCCCACGAGAGGAGCGACAAATATGAGCGTACAGATTATATGTATTGTATTATTTCAATCCACGCTCCCACGAGAGGAGCGACAATGGTGGGGTGTTGTCTGCACTTCAACCATATATATTTCAATCCACGCTCCCACGAGAGGAGCGACATAAATATTACAATATTGTATTGCTGTATTATTATTTCAATCCACGCTCCCACGAGAGGAGCGACCAATAAGGCCGAATATAGTAAGCCAAAGACTTTTATTTCAATCCACGCTCCCACGAGAGGAGCGACCGTTTGGAATAGTGCTTTATATTATATCCAAAAATTTCAATCCACGCTCCCACGAGAGGAGCGACAAACCCTTGATTTATAAGGCTTTGAGGGCTATCATTTCAATCCACGCTCCCACGAGAGGAGCGACGATGGACTTGTAAAAGGTGCTGTTTACCAATTCCATTTCAATCCACGCTCCCACGAGAGGAGCGACTATTATGTCTAATTATGAGTATTTAGGGAAAAAGATTTCAATCCACGCTCCCACGAGAGGAGCGACGGTATTCCTGATAGTACTATTTATGACTGGGGTAAATTTCAATCCACGCTCCCACGAGAGGAGCGACGGTGCACGTATTGGATGCCCTGGGGGTCTACAGGATTTCAATCCACGCTCCCACGAGAGGAGCGACGCTAAATGGTGTGAGATTACTGCATACAAGTATATTTCAATCCACGCTCCCACGAGAGGAGCGACAATAATCTGATTTGTCTGTGCTGCCATTGTAGTAATTTCAATCCACGCTCCCACGAGAGGAGCGACACACGAAATATTGATTCATTCCGAGAGGGATTGATGATTTCAATCCACGCTCCCACGAGAGGAGCGACTGTAACTCTGTTTGGTTTTTGGTGGCTCAACATATTTCAATCCACGCTCCCACGAGAGGAGCGACCCACCTAGCCTTTAAAGGGTCGATAATCAGATGTATTTCAATCCACGCTCCCACGAGAGGAGCGACAATAAGCGAATGCCGGTTAGCTCGTATTACTTGATTTCAATCCACGCTCCCACGAGAGGAGCGACTACAACCCAATGTGCTACAACTGTAAGAGTTTTATTTCAATCCACGCTCCCACGAGAGGAGCGACATGTCTGCCACTCTCCGGGAAGTGGTCGTTTTTGAATTTCAATCCACGCTCCCACGAGAGGAGCGACTCATATGTCGGTTTAGTGCGAGCTGTTATATCTTATTTCAATCCACGCTCCCACGAGAGGAGCGACGGGCATACACTGCAATAGTAATAAAAGCACAATAATTTCAATCCACGCTCCCACGAGAGGAGCGACTAAGCTCATTCGGTATCCACTCATAAGAGTTGTTATTTCAATCCACGCTCCCACGAGAGGAGCGACGAAAATAATTGCTCCAAGTGCCCAAAACAAAAAATTTCAATCCACGCTCCCACGAGAGGAGCGACACAATGGGTGGCGCACCTGGAACATATGTATATCAGGATTTCAATCCACGCTCCCACGAGAGGAGCGACGAAAAATTACTTTATGGAGGTATAAAATAATTTATATTTCAATCCACGCTCCCACGAGAGGAGCGACTTGGAGCGCGGTTAGCAGTAATATGACCGATTGATTTCAATCCACGCTCCCACGAGAGGAGCGACGGTCAAACTGTGCGTATGCCCCTCGTCTCATTTATTTCAATCCACGCTCCCACGAGAGGAGCGACCTTAATCATCAGGTCATCTTCCATAGCTCTACTATTTCAATCCACGCTCCCACGAGAGGAGCGACTCATTTTCAGTGTTGCATGACCCAAATATGATTATTTCAATCCACGCTCCCACGAGAGGAGCGACAACATTTTATTAAATTTGGAGGTGCTTTTATATGATTTCAATCCACGCTCCCACGAGAGGAGCGACGAAACCGGGGAACTTTTCCACTTCTCAGATATATTTCAATCCACGCTCCCACGAGAGGAGCGACGCCCCATCCAAAGATAGCGAAGATAACGATAATATTTCAATCCACGCTCCCACGAGAGGAGCGACTAAATATTATTTTTATTGGAGGTATAAAGAGTATATTTCAATCCACGCTCCCACGAGAGGAGCGACAATTCCAAGTTTTCCGGCTTTTTCGTACACGCGAAATTTCAATCCACGCTCCCACGAGAGGAGCGACGTGTGACGATGTTACTGCACTTATTAGTGGCAAGATTTCAATCCACGCTCCCACGAGAGGAGCGACAGCAACGAGTTAAACAGTCTTGACGCTGTAGAAATGATTTCAATCCACGCTCCCACGAGAGGAGCGACTGCCCCACCTGCACCGATGAGACAGGGCAAACAATATTTCAATCCACGCTCCCACGAGAGGAGCGACGGAGAAACGCGGTTTCTCCCTTTCTGCTTAGGCAATTTCAATCCACGCTCCCACGAGAGGAGCGACAAATGAAACTATAGGCTCAATGACATTTCCATTATTTCAATCCACGCTCCCACGAGAGGAGCGACCGCCACTGCCGTACCATTTGCCACTTGTTCTGATATTTCAATCCACGCTCCCACGAGAGGAGCGACCGTGTGACGATGTTACTGCACTTATTAGTGGCAAGATTTCAATCCACGCTCCCACGAGAGGAGCGACGCCGTTGCACTGTCCGACTGTTCCTCTTGTGTATTTCAATCCACGCTCCCACGAGAGGAGCGACATGCTTCCATTTCGTTAAGCTCCTGTGGGGATTATTTCAATCCACGCTCCCACGAGAGGAGCGACAAATCAGCCACACTTGCGTGAGCTTTGAACATGATTTCAATCCACGCTCCCACGAGAGGAGCGACCTCTATCGCATCTTGTATAGATTTTTCTGTCAGAATTTCAATCCACGCTCCCACGAGAGGAGCGACCTTAATCATCAGGTCATCTTCCATAGCTCTACTATTTCAATCCACGCTCCCACGAGAGGAGCGACAGAAAAGCAGTTAAAAGCGGAGATATAACCACGGAAATTTCAATCCACGCTCCCACGAGAGGAGCGACAGTTAAGAGATGTTGGAGGCTTCTCTGACATTCAATTTCAATCCACGCTCCCACGAGAGGAGCGACGCTCTCGCTCGCTGTCTGCTATCGCTTGTGTATGGCATTTCAATCCACGCTCCCACGAGAGGAGCGACTATAAAGAGAGTAACTTTAATAGTTATAATTTCATTTCAATCCACGCTCCCACGAGAGGAGCGACGTTGTTTCATCATCATTCGTGACTGTTTCAATATATTTCAATCCACGCTCCCACGAGAGGAGCGACCGATGCAAGCTACTGCTAGTAGTAGGATATGGTCATTTCAATCCACGCTCCCACGAGAGGAGCGACATAAGGCTCATTGGGCTTATAAAGTGATTGGTCTTTATTTCAATCCACGCTCCCACGAGAGGAGCGACGTAAAAATATTAAGTATTGCTATAAACTTGATGTATTTCAATCCACGCTCCCACGAGAGGAGCGACAATAAGCGGATGCCGGTTAGCTCGTATTACTTGATTTCAATCCACGCTCCCACGAGAGGAGCGACAAATCAAAGATTTTAAATTCATGCAGATTGTTATTTCAATCCACGCTCCCACGAGAGGAGCGACGCATTTCCATAGCCTTAATTGCTTTTGCTTCGGTGATTTCAATCCACGCTCCCACGAGAGGAGCGACTATTTTGGCGTAGAAGTTTCTTATTTTATTGAGTAATTTCAATCCACGCTCCCACGAGAGGAGCGACTTTTACTTACAAGCCTAAGCATTGGGAGTACGAAATTTCAATCCACGCTCCCACGAGAGGAGCGACAGCAATATTGCACAAAAAATTTGTTTATTTTTATACAATACCGACAATAAATATATAATAAGATAAATAACAAGTAAAACCAAAAACCTATTATTCATTTTATTGTACAAATTTACAAGTAATTTCAGGTGCGAGACAACCGGTACATTCATGTTTACTTATCTTTCGCACCACATTTTATAATATCAATGTCTGATCAGCAGGAATCCCACGGTCAACACCAACATGTTCTATCTTCGTCTGATAACGATTTCCTAAATAATAGAATCTGAGACTATCCACATCTTTATCAATAAGATCCGTTAATATGGCCTTTAGCATCACACATTGAGCATTATCTAGTATACATTCAAACACAGAATTCTGAACTCTTCGCCCATAATTTACACATTGTTTAGCTACTTTTCTCAACCTGGTTTTTCCTTCAGCAGTTTCAGTATTCACATCATATGTAATCAATACAAGCACGCCATCACCTCATTTCCATAAAAATACAGGGTACTCATCCAAATCTCCCCTTAAATATCTTGCCAACAGCATTGCCTGTACAAATGGAACCATTCCCCATTCCACCTTTTCATTAAGATATGGGTGTGTAATAATCTCCTTTTTCTTGTTTTGCCATTCTGATAGTAATTTTTTACGAATATCTGTATCCATCAATACAGCACCGTTTTCTTTTTTTGTAAAACTCTTGCCATTTACAATCTTTTTATTAATCAATGATAAAACAAATCTATCAGCCATGACTGCTCGCAATTCTTCTATAAGATCTAATGAAAGTGATACTCTACCGGGACGTTCCGTGTGCATGTAACCAACATAGGGATCTAACCCTACAACCTCTAGCGCTGATGTAATTTGAGTTGTAAGCAATGTATACGTAAACGACAACATTGCATTTACATTATCAAGAGGCGGACGCCGATTTCTCCCTTGAAAGAAAAAATCTTTCTTTTGTTGTAAAATCAACTCATCAAATACGCCAAAATATATACTTGCTGCTTCACCTTCATATCCTCTTAACTGATTCATAGACTGTGAATTTTGGATATAATCAAGAAATTCTTTCAGTTTTATAGATGCTTTTTTTACCTTATCCACATCTATCTGCATTGAATGATCTCTAATTGCTCTTTCTAGAACCCATCTTGAATTATACACTTTTCCAAGAATACAGTTTTTTGCGATTTCCAGGCACTTTATATCTTCACTACTGCTTTGGAATTGTTGTTTCCTTAGCACGACATTCCCCTTAACTTTGCCTGAAACTCTTGCAAGAAATTTTCCCTGTGGTGTCAGATAACAAAGAGAAATATTTCTATCCGCACAAGCTCCCATTAATGCCGGACTTGTTCCTCTATATCCAAATGAAATTATTGCTTCGAGATTGTGTAAAGGTAATCTGCCTATTTCATTTTTATCATCATATACAACAACATTTTCTCCATCCAACCCCAGATAACTATTTTCCGATGTAACATACAATGTATTCAATAATTTCCTCATAACGTTTCCCCCAGCATCTTATTGATATACGATTTCACCGAACCACTTTTATCAATCTTTGGCATACAAATATCTTTTAAAGAGCAAGATACACACCTTTTCGACGTTTTGACCTTAGGTGTATAATTTCGATCATAATAATCATGCATTTCTCCAAATATTTTTTTCACTTCATCCCGAAGTTCATCTGTAAACACTATCGGTTTGCGTCTTCTTGTCTCACCATAAAATATAGCACCCTCCGTTATTTTTGTTGAAAACATTTCTTCCAGACACATAGCCTGCGCTATTAACTGAAGTTCATCTTCGTTTGACTCTTTGGGTTTCCCCTTTTTGTACTCAATTGGATATAATGAATATGTTCCACGATGTCCATAGAGCTTCACTCCATCTTCACATTTGTGAAATTCAACAATATCACACTCCCCACTCACACCCATGCTTCTTGAGGATACAGGAAGATCTCTGACAACCAGAATATCTTTTCTCTTTTCTGTCAGATATGGATCATGCGCTTTTTTATGCATAAGTTCGCCAATAACAGTATGTTCATTTTCAGCCCACTGCTGCTCAACATGAATAAGCGCCCATTGTCTTCTGCAAAATTTAAAATGCTGTATTCCAGAAATCATCAGATAATCATCTTGAGAATATTCCATTAAATCATCCTTTTCACTTCTACCGTATCCGGTATCTCATCATCATTAATAGTAACTGTATAATCCTGATATTTTCTTGGATATTGTATATCATCATTTTTCTGTACTTTAACTGCATCAAATAATTTATAAGCAGGACAGTCACCAAGCTCTTTACTATGTTTAAAAACAATAAGCTCACGAACTGCCATCTTTCCTCTTGCAGCAGAATGGTCATTTTCAAACATATTTATTACTGCATCCCATAACAATTCTAGATCCTCCTCAGAAAATCCAGTAACTTTTCTTGCAAGATTTGCTGAAATATAACCTTCTACACGATACAAGCCATATGGAACAATACTCTTTCTTCCCATCTCGTTACTCTTATTCTCAGCATCTTTTTCTGTTGTAATGGCAACTCTCGTAATAGTTACCTCCTGACTAATAACAGGATCAATACTTCTTGCAAATCCAAGCTGTACAGGACCTCTTACCTGCCCACAATTCAATGAAGCTTTAACAAAAGTTGTCATTACAGCACCAAATGCACGAATATCATAAAAATTTCTGCACATATAATCCCTTAATTTTATATCTGCATCCTTATCTGACTTTTTTAGTTTTTTTAATGCTTCTGTAACCTTTTTATCTTCATCATCATTTATACCAAGACTTTTGCATGCCTCCCTGTCACTTCTGTTAAGAGGAACATTCTCCTTGATATAAATTTTATATCCATCTTCGTCCTCCTTCACAGTCTCTATGTAATTTCGGATCTTACGTTTTAAACATACATCAGTTACAATTCCTAAGCCACTTTCCGGATCAATTCTTGGCATATTGCCAGCATCAGGATCCCCGTTAGGATTTCCATTTTCCACATCAAATAAAACAACAAACTCATATCTGTTTTTAATAACCTCTCCCATTTATTTGTTCTCCTTTTTTTCATACTTCTTTTGTGTCTGATGATAATATCCCAACATGAATTTTCCTTGTTCTTCTAAAGACAAACTCCGTGGAAATAATACTAATTTTTCCATAAGGTTTCCTATTATTTTTTCATAAAAAATCTTAGAACCGCTACCTTTTTCACGCTCAAGTTTTTTTATATGACTATTTTCTAATTTAAATAAAATTGGAAAAACAGATGCAGGCGTAGCACATGCTGAATTAAAATACCTGTCTTTAATTGTAGCATTTATTCCCTGATTCGCCTCCTTTTGGATTGACTCCAAGACTGAAAATAATCTTCCCAATACGTATGCAGTGTCATTGCATGTTTCTTCTAATCCCATGTAGTTTTCTCCTTCCTTCCATGAATAATTTTTTATTAAATAAGCCTTGATAATTGAAGCTCGTCCCCATGTAACATTTCCCTGCTCAGATCGTATTCTGATAACAGTGTCTGTATAAAGACTTGCAGGATATCTGTTTCCCGATAAAATACTTTGAAGTACCATTGCAGACATATTAGGGATTGGAGTCTTATCCTTTGAATTAGGATTGACAGTCTCTCTTAACAATTCATATACGCTCAGATATTTCTTTTCCACCCACAATGGTTTCACAATATCCAACCGTTTATAATGTTCTTTTATATTTTTTAAAATATCACCAAATGTGTTTTGATAAAAGAAACGAACAGATAACCTCGCAGCATTCGGTGCAAGGCATAAAATATAAAATGACTGCTCAAAGTCCATCTTAACATTATCTACATCCACATATCTTGATTTTTTCAAGCTGTCAAATATTCTTTGAAGCTGTTCCTCATTATCTACATGAGGATTCATAACAAAACTAAATGTTTTCTGATATTCTTCCATGCCATTTTCAGCCCAATAAACCACCATGGAATCACCTAATTGAAATATCTTATCCCTATTACTCAACAAATAATTCAATGCAGTTGTATATGCAAACTCCGCATTTTTTCCTACAGGTGCATTATAGCTCTGTTCCTTGCCATAAGATTCAAATGCCGGTGCATTAAACGAAACCAAAGCAGCTCCACTTGTCTGTGCTCCTGGAACACCTTTTATTCCACGATGAATTCTTGCTATCTCCGTTTTTTCACCAGTTGCAAGACAAATACCATCATTGGTATTTTCTGTCTGATGTACAACATAGTTGTCCCAAATTTTTTTAATTGTATCATTATCCTGTGCGAAATCATTTCCCATACAAAAGATGACATTACCACCCTCATTTAATTCATCTGATTTTTCTCTCACACATGCATTATCATAAGCCGTCTCTGGATCCCATAAATTAAAAAAATTACAAATTGCATTTGCCATAGGCTCATCAACATTCTTTAACAACGCTAAATGTTTTTCCTTCGCTGCCTGAAAACACTCCTGCACCCTTGCATTTGTTCCATTTTGATCAATCCCTAGCATGTATTTTACATTATCACAGAGAAAATTAGCTGCCACGCCCGATGAACGTGTAACCATTTCAGGAACACTCTTCGCAACCGGAAGAAAAACCTTCTTTTTTCCACTAGTCTGTTCTGTTTTTAGTGGATAAATTTCTTTGATTTTCCCATTAGGATTTAAATCTATTGCATAAGAAACCTTGGCCTGACACCAGCCTCTCTTCGGCACCAGATTATTCTCTGCAAGATTCTCATATTCTTTCACTAATGCCTGTAAGATCATCTTATCACCTCACAGTCCCTTAAATCTATTACTCCACGCTTCATCACTGCTCTAAAAAACATTGGACTGATATTGCCTCTTTCACAATCACTATAATCCATATCATATAGCATAAATCCCAAATCTTTCTCCGGAATATTATCATAAAATGTATGTATATCTTTCTCTTCACAAAGGCAAAAATTTGCCGGAAACTCACGACAGCCAAAATATGGCATATGATGACATTCCCCACGCTTAAGTCTTCTCATCATAATATCCTTAAATTTCCCGGGATTATCTGTATTATTTGCTTTTTCCGTCATCTCAAAATGTGCCTCTATAACATAAGACACATCCTTCAAAATAAGAGATGCCCTCTGTACAATATCATCCTTTGTACTTATGTACAAAGGCTTATCCGCACCATTATATACCTGTAATATATTATTTGCGGAAGCTTTACTTTTTATCTCATTTCTTCTGACACTGGTAAATCTGATTGGATTTTTCACATAGATTTTATCAATCACCCAACTCAATCCCGGATGCCAATATATCGCCTCAAGTATTCCCCTTGCTGCCGATGGAGTCATAACATCATATGAGCATCTCTCAACCTTCATTTCCGGTCGTGAGAATAATGCATAATCTCCCCATACCTTAACTCTTACACCTACTCCCATTTACAGGACATCTCCTTCCTCATAACAAGCTGCAATGTAGTCTCGTGGCTGATAATAAAAATCGGTATTATAATTTGATATCTTGTCACTTATCCACGAATGATACACTTTCCATATACCATGAAGTATCTCATCATCACTAAAACAATCCTCTATCAATCTCTCATATACTTCGCCAATATCCCAGTAATCCGGAATCCTATATTTACAATCATGTATATTATCATAATTTCCATTATTCATACTGCATTCCGTAATAAACTCATCTGCAACTTTTTCAATTGGTTCGCAATGGAGAATATCTGCATATTTATATATACGTTTAATCCGTTCTTTTGTCAGTAAATCAACCACCTCATAACGTTTCCTTTTAATCTGCCTGCCAATATATTCAATCAGACTGCATGTATAGAATAGATTATTATTATTTTTAACCGCCATAAACAACCTCATTTCCAACATATCTCAAAGTACTAAGCGCACTTACCGTATGAAAACTTATTTGATGAGTCGGATGATTAAACTTCGCCAGTTCCCAAAAAGCTGCTCTGCTTATCTTTCCATCAATATAATTCTGTATATAATTATATATTGTATCATCAGCCATAGGTCCTTCAACAATATCATACGAGTGCGCTATTCCTCTTCTGCAATCAACAATAAAATCAAGCCATTCTTCTGTCATTTTTTCAAATACAAGATACTTAAGCTTTGAATTTTCAGTATATTCATATTTATTCAAATAGCCTCGCGTTCCATATCTCGTTGCCCATCTCACTGCCTGCTCTGGCATCTGTGTGCAATAAAACCCAAAATAAAAATCCTTGTTATAACGAGCTGTTCTAATTTCAGGAAATTCTACTATTTCTTTACTTCCATGATATAAAATCATCACCCTACTCCTTTATCTAATTTATTTCACGTACATTATCTTCTTATGTTTTAAATAATACTACTTCAAACATTACTAATCAACACTTTTCAATTTTTATTTAAAATTTTATTGAAATAATTCAATTCATATTGTACAATTACATTTGTCAGGCTAATCCTGTGGATTGAAATAATAATATTTTTAATAATGCAAATAAATGGCTGTGTTTATAATTCACACAGCCATTTAAATTACAGATATAAATCCATTCCAGATTCCACAGACAAATTTAATCCCTTGTCATCTGTATACATTTCTTCATCTACCAATTCATAAAAATTCTCTATATCCGATGTTATTTCCTTAATTATACCAGCACCATACAAAGTATCAAAAAGCTGATTATATATCTGAACACAGTACTGGGATGCCTTTCTCATTCTGGCTTTTCCATAACCCTGATTTTTTATTTCAAATAATAAATCCTTAGCTTCCTGCTCTATCGGAATAAATACAATTCTTGTATTTTCCTCAATCAAATGAAATTTTTCTGATACCGTCTCAAAATTATATTTCCAATCCTTGAATTCGCCTATAATATTCTTTTTATCCAAATCATTTTCTCTAAAATGATATAGCCTTTTGAAATATTCTGTAATGCATTCAAGATTAGAAATATCATGATAATCTTGCAATAACCCTTTAGTGATTGAGCTTTGCAGACTTTGTCCCGGCACTGTTTTCATTCCATTTATATCAAAAATATAAACTTTACTGTTTTCTTTTTTCTCAATTCCTTCTCGGTTGCATCTACCTGCTGCCTGTATTACCGAATCTACTCCTGCTACTTGACGATATACTGAATTAAAATCAAGATCTACTCCCGCCTCTACCAAACTTGTTGAAATAAGCACACATGATTTTGATTTATCACTCATTCTTTCTTTAATCTGTGCAAGTATCTTTTTACGATGCTTAGGATACATACTTGTTGATAAATGATACACACCATCACCACTTAACTGTTCGTAAAGCTGCTGTGCACATTTTTTTGTATTAACAATACACAGTGCTCTTTTTTCAGTCTTCAATCTTTCAATTAAAGTATCAAATTCGATTATCCCAAGATTTTCGTATATAACTCTTTTAAAAAATTTAAACTGCTCATTTATATTCGGGCATAATTCAATATACCGTCTGTGTTGATCAAATATACTGTCTAAGGCCGGTTGTGTTGCCGTACATAAAACAATACTTGTCCTATAGAAATCCATTAAATTTTCCATCATGGCAATGCATGGTTTCAAATATTCCAATGGCAACATTTGTGCCTCATCAAATATAACCACAGAATTCGCAATATTATGAATTTTCCTACACTTAGATGACCTGCTTGCGAATAATGATTCAAAAAATTGAACATTAGTCGTGACAATTACAGGTTTATCCCAGTTTTCGCTGGCAAGCTGCATCGGTTTTAATTCTTCAGAATCCCCATAATCGACATTACAATGATTCTCAAGAACATTATCCTGCCCAAGTATTTCACGAAACACCTGAGCATTCTGTTCTATAATGCTAGTATATGGAATAACATATATAATATGCTCCATTTGATGCCTGACTGCATGCTTTAACGCAAATGCCAATGAGGCAATTGTTTTTCCACCACCTGTTGGAACAGTCAGGTGAAACAATCCCCTATCATTCTCACCTGCTATCAGACAGGCTTTTAATATCTCAGTTCTTCTACCGTTTATCGAATTAAGATCATCATTTTCTAACCATGAACCAATATGTCTTTCCAGTCTTGCTAATAAAGATGCCATTTCTTCACCCGATGTTCGTTCCACATGGTTATTCTTCATAAAACTTTCTGTTTCAAGAAAGTCCGCATCAACAAGACATGAATATAACATCCTCATAAAAATCCCCATTGAAAAATGAGGATTTTGTGTTTTACAGCTCTCAAAAGGATCACTTTTTATTTGTGGAATTTCTACCTCCTGTCTATATGCCTGATAATCACATATTGATTTTCTATATCGTTCTTCAAGCTTATAGTAATCCATTAGTCCAGAATGATGTCCTGCAATAGCATATTGTAATATAGAATAATATCCACCTTTTTCATTACATAATCTCATTCCAGCAGTAGAATGGTCTACTCTGTCATTCGTATTAAACTGTATTTTATGTTGAAATTCTTTGGAATACTTACCTAGATCATGTAACATACCTATGCAATATCCCCACTCATATTTTCCAAATGATTCTGCAAATTTTCCGGCTAATTTGGCAGTTCCATCCAAATGATCAATAAGCCTTTGCTTTCTTTCTTCTTCTATATGCGCAATATATTCCATTTATATCACCAGATTCATCTTTACACTCCCACAACCTCATCAATCATCCTAAGCTCTTCCTCAGAGAAGCCAGTGCCCTCCATAACCTTTAAGTTTTCAAGAATCTGCTGTGGCTTTGAGGCGCCGACAAGCACACTTGTCACGTCATCATCCTTTACCACCCACTTGAGTGCCATCTGTGCAAGTGTCTCACCACGTTTTGTGGCTATATCGTTTAGCTTCTTAATCTGCTCGATGTGTGGAGCGAGCTTTTCCTGATTTAAAAAGCGTCCGTCTGTCTTTATACGACTATCCTCCGGAATACCGTTTATGTAACGGTCTGTGAGCATGCCCTGTGCGAGCGGGCTGAAGGAGATGATGCCCTTTTGACACTCTCTTGCTGCCTGCTTCAAGCCGTTTTGCTCTATTGTACGGTTGAAGATATTGTATGAATTCTGGTTGATGATAAACGGACATTTCAAATCAGTAAGAATCTCGCAGGCTCTCTTCATGGTCTCGCCGTCATAATTTGACAGTCCGACATAGAGTGCTTTTCCGCTTTTTACTATCTGGTCGAGTGCTCCCATTGTTTCCTCAAGCGGTGTCTCAGGGTCCATTCTGTGATGATAGAAAATATCCACATAGTCGAGTCCCATTCTCTTAAGGCTCTGATCAAGGCTTGCAATCAGATACTTGCGGCTGCCCCAGTTGCCGTATGGTCCCTTCCACATATCATAGCCTGCCTTTGAGCTGATGATGAGCTCATCGCGGTATGCTGACAGATGCTCCTTCAGGATAAGCCCGAAGTGCTTCTCTGCGCTGCCGTATTCAGGACCATAGTTGTTTGCCAGGTCAAAGTGAGTGATGCCATGGTCAAAGGCTGTGAAGCACATCTGCTTCATGTTGTCATACGATGAAAAATCACCGAAATTGTGCCATAGACCAAGCGATACAACAGGAAGCTTAAGTCCGCTCCTGCCGCATCTGTTATATCTCATTGTGTCGTATCTCTTTTCGTCTGCTGTGTACATATTTACCTCCCGCATAAATACATGATATTTTACCCGATAAATTATTATACTACAGCAGACTTGATTTTTCTATTGTTAAATAAAATCCTCCGTCAGCTTTCCATGCTTCTCATAATTTGTCACACGCGCTATCTTGTTTTCATCATCCACAAACACAACCTTCGGATGATGCTCCTTTGCTTCCTCCGGTGTCATCTGCGCATAGCACATGAGTATCACATGGTCACCGACTGCAACCTGTCTGGCGGCTGCGCCGTTTAAGCATATCATGCCTGAGCCCGGCTCTCCGGCGATGGTGTAGGTCTCGAATCTGTTTCCGTTTTCCACATCGACAATCTGTACCATCTCATACTCCAAGATGCCTGCTGCCTCAAGCAGCTTTGTATCTACAGTGATGCTTCCCACGTAGTTTAAGTCAGCCTGCTTGACCACCGCTCTGTGTATTTTGCCCTTAAGCATTGTATAATTCATTGTTTGTACCTCTTTTCAATAATCGTTTCTTGTCCGTCTACGCAATAAAATTGTCAATCAGCCTTGTCTTTCCGATATAGACAGCAATTGCCACGAGTGTTGTTCCCTTAATCTCATCAACCGGTGTAATTGTTTCAAAATCAACCACATCTACATAATCAATTCTTGCAAGCGGCTCCTTGTTTATCTCTGCTGTGATTGCATCCTTTATCGCTTTTGCACTCTTTTCGCCATCCTCTACGAGCTGCTTTCCGATTTTTAAGCTTCTGCTCAGTACAAGCGCTGCCTGTCTTTCATCCTCACTTAAATATGTGTTTCTTGAGCTCTTTGCCAGTCCATCCTCCTCACGGATGATTGGGCAGCCGATGATTTCTGTGTCAACATTTAAATCCTTTACCATACGCTTTATGACCGCAAGCTGCTGTGCATCCTTCTGTCCAAAGTATGCACGGTCAGGTGTCACAATGTGAAACAGCTTCAGGACAACTGTCTGCACACCTCTAAAATGGATAGGTCTTGTTTTTCCACAAAGCTCAGTTGTGAGGCCATTCATATCCACATATGAGCAGAAGCCGTCTGCATACATCTCCTCAGGCTCAGGATGGAAAATAATGTCAACGCCCGCATCCTCACAAAGCTTTGCATCCCTGTTTAAATCACGTGGATAGCTGTCTAAATCCTCTGCAGGGCCAAACTGCATTGGATTTACAAAAATACTCACTACAACCTTGTCATTCTCGCGTCTTGCCGCATCGATTAAGCTCTTGTGTCCCTCGTGGAGGTATCCCATTGTAGGTACAAAGCCAACGCTTTTGCCCTCTTTTTTCCATGCCTTTACTGCTTCTCTTACCTGTTCGATTTGTCCGTATATTAACATTTTATGTCTCCTTATTCTTTTATTTTTCGTAGCTATTTTTTGTAAATATTCTTCAATACTATTTTCGATACTAATACAGCTTGTCAATTATTGTCTCATCCATCTTAAAGGTATGCTCCTCACCAGGGAAGCTTCCCTCCTCAACAGCCTTTTTGTAGGCTGTGAACGCCTCATTCATTTCTTTTCCGACCTGTGCAAACTGCTTTACAAATTTCGGCTTCATGTTTGCATACATGGCAAGCATATCCTGATATACAAGCACCTGGCCGTCGCAGTCTGCTCCCGCTCCGATACCGATTGTAGGTATGCTTATGCTCTCTGTAATTTTTTTTGCAAGTGCCTTTGGCACGCACTCGAGCACCACTGCAAATGCTCCTGCCTCCTCGACCGCACGGGCCTCGTCAAGAAGCTTCTGCGCTGCCTCTTCACCCTTGCCCTGCACCTTGAAGCCGCCAAATGCATTTACTGACTGTGGTGTAAGCCCTAAATGTGCACATACCGGAATTGACGCATCCACGATAGCCTTTATCTGTGGACATACCTCCTTGCCACCCTCGAGCTTGACTGCCTGCGCATGGCCTTCCTTCACGAGTCGTCCTGCATTGACCACAGCATCATAAACCGATGTCTGATATGACATAAAAGGCATATCTGTGATGAGCAGCGTATCCTTTATGCCTCTTGAAACAGCTGCGCTGTGATGAATCATATCCTCCATAGTCACTGAAAGTGTATCCTCATAGCCAAGCACCACCATGCCGAGAGAATCTCCTACTAAAATTGCATTGATTCCGGCCTCATCTATGAGCTTTGCTGTCGAATAATCATATGCTGTGAGCATCGTGAGCTTCTCGCCCTTTTCCTTTGCCTGTTTAAAAGTTACTACTGTATTTTTCATTGTCCAATCCCTCTGTCTTTCTGCAACAATCCGTTTCTTGTAACTACTTGGAACCATTCACGGTATTGTCAGCCTCTTAGCAATTCCATCATCTGAGTGTAATCCTTATCAGGATTCTTTTTTTCAGCAATATTTACTAGTTTTGTACCAAGCATTTTGTACAATCTGACATCATCGCTATCGTCATTTTGCATACATGCGATGTGCTTTTTCACTGTTTCAATATCGTTTCTCTCGATTGGCCCGGTCAGTGCGCCGTCACAGCCTGCTTCGAGTACGTTTTCGATATTGCGCATCACAAGCTGGCCTGTAGCTCTTACAGCCTCAGCCCTTGTAAAGCCGCAGTCCTCCAAAAGAGAATAGCCCATGTCAAGGACAGCAATCACCTGATTGCTCAAAATACTAGCCGCTGCATGGTATTTTGCCTTTTTAGCGCCATCAATGCGGCATACCTCATTTCCAATAGAACAAAACAGCCCGGATATTGCTTCAACCGCAGCATCCTGCCCTTCCACTGTGAAAAATGCTTTATTTAATTGCTCATATGATGAAAATTTGTTACTGAACGGTAACATTGGATGAATTGAACAGCATGATACGCTCATGCTCTCCCTTCCGGAAAATGAATCGGATGATAATGCGCCACTGCAATGACATATAATCTGATTCGTTAGAGACAGCTCTTTTAATTGTTCCCAAACCGGTATAATAAATGAATCCGGTGTGGTGATAAATATAATCTGTGATTGATCCGCCAGTTGCTTTAGCGAATCAAAGCTCTCTGTCCTTGTAAACTCCGCAGCCTCCTTAGCCGCCGCAGAATCCACGTCATAATAGCCTGCAAGCTCTATGTCCTTTGTCCTTAGGTATTTACCTATAGAACAGCCCACTCTGCCTGCGCCGATTATGCCTATTTTCATGCTACCACCTTCTTTCCAAGCCGGTCAGACCATTCCTTATCTCGCAGCTGATATAATCTCCGCCATGTGCCGTATGGCAGCGGTCGATTTACCCTGTGCGCGCCTGTCACTTTGCTGTCTGCTTCATATCTGCTACAGCAATGTGCTTTTGGCTTCCTTGTGTCTGCCGGATATGCTCTGTCATAAGGTGACAACACATCCTCCATGATACAGTTTCCTTCGAATACCGTTCGAAGAAAACTATACCACATTGACTATTATTTAACAATCCCTATTTTACCTCAGTCATTTTGATATACTCATACTGCGGCTTGAAATCCTCTCTGTCACAGAGTTTATAGTAATGCATAAAGATTCTCTCCATGACATTTGGAATCTGATTTTCCTGTGGTTCAAATAGTATGATAAGATACTGCATTGAGCTGTAGCGCGTGCAGACATCCACCTTTCTGATCTTGCTGCGGATAGACTGCTCCATGCAGTCAAGTGCCTTCTCAATTTCCTCGATATCTGCAAGCTGCTCCGGCAGAGTGTTCATAGTCACCATGACCAGATAGCAGTTGTGGTTGTGCCTATCTCCTACATTGTTCACGAACTCATAGATTCTTGCAAACTCTCTGTAGTTTAAATCCAGCGCACCTGTATAGCTGCCACTCTCCTTTAAAAGCTTTGCCACGTTTCGTAAATCCGCACTCAGATTTGTATTCTCCTTATTGTCAGCTAAGAGCTGCTCATAGAAGAAATATGAACCCTTACAGTTCTGCTTCACATAGTAAAGTGCCTTATCTGCCTTTGTGTAGTCACTTTCAAACATGGCTCCTTTTGTCGTCATGCACAGTCCTGCTGAAAGAGCTGCCTCCTTTATCTCACAGTCTGCTTCCCTGGCGCTCTCGAAGCTCTCAAATATGCGCTTTATAACACTCTCCACGCTTGCCCTGTCAGAATATGGCATAAAGATGAGGAACTCATCACCTCCAATCCTGCAGGCTGCAAAGGTCTCATTCTCAGTCTCTTTAGCAAGGAGATTACCTATAAGCTTAAGTGCCCTGTCACCCGCCTTGTGACCATGCACATCATTGACTTTTTTAAGATTATCCATATCTATGAAGGCAAGACAGCCATCATTATCCTGCATCAGGGCTGCTATTACCTGCTGTCCACGACTTCGCATGTAAAGTCCTGTCAGATAATCAACACTATCGGCTTTTTCCTGACTGCTCATGGTCTTCATGACCTCAGATATGAATTTGTCTGCCACTGACTCGATAGCCGCATTATCACGGTAGCCCTGAGCCGCCGGATTATCCTCATCAATCACAACCATGCCTTTGTCAAGCATATCAACAAACATACGCGAAATCTGCGGATCAAACTGAGTACTGCAGTTATCCAAAAGTTCCCTTCGGATTTCTTCATCGGGCAGAGCATTCCTGTAAATCCTGCGCGACCTCATGGCATCATAGCTGTCCGCCACACACACTATACGGGCAGAAAGCGGTATCTCCTCTCCCACCAGTCCGTCAGGATAGCCCTTTCCATCGTAGCGCTCATGATGATTCCTTGCAATATCCACCAGATGGTCTAACAGGGTAATATCCTTTAAGATATCTGCGCCCATCACAGTATGGCTCTTTATGGCGGCAAACTCTTCATCAGTCAGCCTGGTCGGCTTATTTAATATAGTATCAGGCACGCCAATCTTTCCGATATCATGCAGATATGCAGCATTTCTAAGATTTTCCACATCATGCTCACTCCAGCCAAGCTGCTTTGCTATGAGAGCAGAGTACTCTGCGACTCTGTATGAGTGACCTCTCATATAATCGTCCTTTGCCTCAATTGTGGCAGCAAGTGTCTTCATCATCTGAAGGGAAACTCTCTCTGTCTGATTTCTAAGCCTGTCACTCTCTTCCTTCTGGCGCTTGTATTCTATCTCGCTGATTCTTTTTATTGTGACTATGATATTGACAAACAAAATCACAATAAGGCCTGTTCCGATAAAGAAACCTGACATAGTGACAACAAAGTACACAGATGCAGCCTCTATAAGCGCCAGAACAAGTGCCACAATCATGGCAACCATCTCAGGTCTGTAGCCCAAAGCCCTGTGTTTAATTATATCAATGATAAATGTTGTGATGACGACCACGCAGCAGACAGCAAGCATTCCCTGTCCTGCCGGCAGAGTCTCTATATAATCGCACACACCAAAAAGCTGCAGTGATGTGCAGACAATGAAATTCACAGCCGCAAGTGCCTCTATGCATGTATACACTCTTGTATAACGCCCGCCCTGTATGCTGTCAATATAAATCGAAACAGCAATAGGACTAATCAGAATAACCACAAAGCACATAGCCGCCAAAACAGATGCATTCGGCACCAGCATCTGACGCAGCTTTGATTCACCAAGCATCCATATTGCCCCAAGAAGCATACACCAGCCTACATACTCCATGTCAAAATGTGTCTTGTATACAATACTGAGTGCTATACTGAACATAACAGACACTACAGCAGCAAAAAAAATGAAAAATGCTATAATCGTCTCTCTTGAGCTGTTATGAAATATATTTGTCCATATATCGCTCTTATCTCCACAGTATACTGTATTTACAACGCCTGAATAGTTGGATGCATGGCTCGTCAGCTCAATGCGCAGCTCTTTGCCGGCATCATCCTCCGACATATTGCAAAATACATATCTGCTCGCGGAATCCTTACCGAAGGGTCTCGTGTCCTTTGTATCATACTCTGCTCTCGGACTGCCATCCACGTAAAATCTGACTGTCTGAAGTGATGCTCTGATTGCCATGACATTTGCATTGAAATCATCAGGCAGAACAGTAGTTATAACCATCGTATCCCCCGGCTTAACATCGTACCTGCCGGGTACTTCAATAGCCTCCCTTTCACCATCGGACTTCTCCCATGTAAAGCTACCCTCGTAGGTGATATTATTATCACTTACAGACTGGCTTCTCTCACTCGGTAATATGCACTCGGCAATTATAAATCCAACAATCAAAAAGGCCATCATTAAATAAAACAATGACCTCTTTGTCCTACTCACACTGTATCTATCCATAACTTATCCTATTCCGCAAACATAAGGTCTGCTTTATAATAGTCAGGTTTTCTAATGTCGCAGATGGGAATTCAGACACACTATGCAGTCTGCTGTTCAACCATGGTGTTGATTTCCTTGCTGATTTTGTTTACATACATCATGATTGCTACACCTGCAGCAAAAATCACTACCGTGACAATAATTCCAACTGCTGAAAAGCACAGCTGGCTTAAGTATCCTATAAACGGAGTCTTTGCGATAACCTGCCCTTTAACTACCTTATATGATACCCCATTTCCATCACGAAGTGCAATCTCTTTTGCAGAAGAATCATTAGAATCCACATAGTATGAATCTACCCTTCTGCCTGATGAATCAGCTGATTCGATGGCTACTATATTGCCATCCTTATAAGAGGCCTCGTCAATAGTCTTTAAATATACCACGCTGCCGTTCTTTGAAATATTTCCTGTATGGTCTGTGCCCGAAAGATATGTATGATAGCCAAATATCGGTGGAAGCACAACCGGAAGCACTGTAAGAAGTGCCACGATCACAAGCACATAGCCCAGTATTGTAAGCCCTGTCCTTTTACCCTTTTTCTCGTCTACTGTCTGATTGTTGTTAGTGTTTTTACTCATATTAAGCTCCTTTCTGTTCATAAACCCTGTATTACTACAAATGGAGTATTTCCATGTAGTCTGTTGCATCAGCCGCTACAGCAGCCTTTTTCTGCATGGCAAGCGCCTCATCAATGAGATGCGGCATAGCCAGTGTCAGGTTGAGGGCCTCCGCCATATCAGCGTACTCGCTCTCCTTAAATGTATTCGTGTCTGCGGTGTAATATGCGTTGTGCATGGTCTCCTCATAGCCCACTATAAGCATGTTGTTTAAGAAAGCTCTGTGAACTGCATCCACTATCTCACCCTCGTGATTGATATCGAGGTAGAAATCACACTTCTCAAAAAGACTATCCAGTACGGACATCTTCACATTAGGGTAGAGTGACACATTGTCATACTGCCCTGCCGACATAAGCTTCGACGACATCTCTGTGATGGCCGCCACATGAAAATGCATCTGCGGCATGAGTGACGCAAGCTCTGTCAGATGACCTACATTCTCTGAATTGGTACATACGAGTATGTGCGGCCTGTGCTTATTTTCCCTGACAAAGCTGTAGATATATCCAAGCTGCTTCACCTTATCGGAAGGAGCGCCAAGTGCTATAAGCCTGTCGTAGGACTCCCTGCGCGATACAAATACGCGCTTTGCCCTCGTTCCCTGATCATGCAGTATAATCTGCATATTGCCGGGTATCTCATCTCCCACCGGCTCGTGCCAGAAGAGTGCGTCGCGAAAGCCGTTTGGCGCAAGCGCCTGTGATGCAAAAAACGGATATGACAGCGAGTTGAAATAAACCGCTGTATCCTCCAGCCCTGCGCACCTGATGAAAAACGCTATAAAGTCTGTCTTACTTCTGAAAATCCAGTCCTTATCCTGCCATCTGACGAGTATATCACCTGTGACAAAGTTTTCCACTATCATCTCCCTGCCCGTCACATCAAAAAACTTCCTGAGTGCCTTCTGTCCCTTTTTATTAAAAACCGTGTGACAGAAGATCGCGCCATACCTGTTATAATGCTCTGAAAGCCTGACCTGACCGGCATCATCAAGCCAGTCAACAATCTTAACCTGCCGCCTGTGCGTAGGCTCCGTGAAAAATATCCTCGCTCGCTCCCTGGTGCGGTCCATGACCTTCGCAGATGAATTATCGCCCTCTATGCGCCAGTAATCAGGAATCTGTATCTGGTTGAAATACAGCGGCTTACCCGGTAAGCTGTCAGCCTCCCGGTAATCGCCTAAGAAAAATCCATACACGCTCATCACGTCATCCGGCAGGAAACCGTCATCCTCAATGACTGCTGCATGAAAGGCAGCACCGGCATTCTTAAATGACTCAAGGAGATTCTTGCTCTCGCCTGAAAATGTATCAAAGAGCAGTGTGATACCATCCGCCGTGTGTGTTACTTCAACAGCTCTATCCATCTGTGAACCACCTCCTTAGTCAGATATTCTTTGGCCTTCTCATATGAATGTCCTGAAAATGCATCCATGTCATCCTCTGTAAACATCCTCACTATACGCTCAGAAAGAAGCTTTATCTTCTCCTTCTGATCCATCTCATCGGTGATCGGAATTTTGTAGCCGTTTTGCCCATCATCGATAAAGGTCTGGTTGCCATACCTCACATCAAAGCCCACTATAGGAAGCCCTGAGCCTATGGCCTCCATGAGTGTGAGCCCGAAGCCCTCACTCTGTGAAGCTGCCACATACGCATCATAGTGCTTGTATACATCATCTAATTTCTGCTGTCCCATCAAATGCACATAATCGGCACAGCCCAGCCTGCCGATAAGTCCCTTAAGCTTCGCCTCATCGCCACCCTTGCCATATATGTCAAGCGAAATGTCAGGCACGCTTTCTTTTGCTTTCACAACGGCCTCCACCAACCAGTCACAGTGCTTCTCAGTCGCAAGACGCGACGCAGTGATGAGCGAGTGCCTCTTTCTCGGCTCATCCGGATACTTAAGCTCATCCAGACTGCCCACCGGAATAGTCACCACTTGAGGCTCTTTTCCACAATACTTCTTGAACTGCTGCCTCATAAGCTCATTCTGCGCATCTGTCGCTGTGATGTAAAAATCTATGTGCTCAGTCTGTGAAAACGAATACTCATAATAGTTGTTCCACAGTATGTAATCATCATCCGTGCCGCCCTCGCTGAAATGGTCCGCATGCACCACTATTCCTACGCGCGCCGGTCCACAGTTTTCGAGGATTGCCTGGCCTATGCCTGTCGTCCTGTCGATGATCACCACATCATCAGCCGTTAAGTTAAGCCTCTTTACCATATAGCCGACCAGGTCAGCCTTGGTATAAAGCACCTGCGCTCCAATCCTGTAAAAGGTGCTGTCATCCTCTATGACCTCCTCGTAGCACACCGAGCCATCCTCATTGAAAAATGTCCTGCCGTACAGATGAGCCTTGCCGTCGAGCGGAGCATAGTACTCGCTGAAGGTCCTGCAATAGGTGTAAAAATCCTTCCTGATCAGGCATCCGTTTGAAACAATCTCGACTCTGTGCACGAGATCACTTGTATCATCAACCATGTAGCAGGTGTAGAACCTGCCGCTCTCCTTAAACTGATACCTGCACGTCTTGCCCTCTCTGGAAAAGGTATAATCCTCCTCTGCCATCGTAGCCTCAAGCTCCTTTAGAGTGAATGTGACATGCGATGTCCTCACATCTGTAAAAAATGTGTACAGCCATATCACTTCCTCATCCAAAAAGCCGATATTTCTTGTCATGTGCTCTATATTTTCTGTTGGAAACATATCTGTGAAAACAAACCTTGCCGGAATGTGCGCCCTGCGGAGCAGATTAGCCCTGTAGCTCTGTGCGTACTCCACGCCGCTTGAAGCCCAGCCTATTCCGAGATTGAAGTTATATACCATATGATTCTCCTCGTATCTGTAAAACTATTTAAATTATAATAACCTTTAAGGGTAGATGACATGCAGCCTGCCATCCTTGCCGATTTTCACATCACTAAGCAAAATATTCCTTATGATATTACATTTTACCGCTTTTTCTGTATCCAAAAACGACTCGAAAGCCTCATTTTGGTATTCAAACATAACATTTCTCTGTGCGGATGCTCTTCCCGCTACCGCATACTTGAGCTGCTCAAGGTAGTCAATCAGCTCAACCCAGCCATCATCCACCGCCTTTAGAGTTGCCTCACGGACAAACTGCTCGTAAGCCTCCTCATCGCCTATGTGCTCACGCTGTCTTGAAAGCCCCTGATACACGCGAAGCATCAGGTAATCGCTAACAGTGGCGGCGCTTTGCATGTCAGACCTTGACAGGCCGGTATCCAGCTTGTAGGAGATGTTGTCAAGAATGTATCTGTTAAGCATGGATGTGTATTGCTGTGTATTGGTATTTTTATCGTTATCTTTCTTTCTGCCACGGCGCCTGCCATGCTTATTATTACTCTGTATGCAGTCAAAATGATTAACGAAGTCTGAGATATTCCCCTTCGCAATCTCTACTATCTTCTCCTGCCCGACGCTGGCGCCGTCGAGCAGTTTTTTTCTGGTTGCGTAGATTAGGTCTCGCTGGCGCTGGAGGACCTGGTCATACTGAAGTGATTTCTTGCGGTTCATCTCCTCAGACTCCACACTAAGCTTCTGACACTGGTTGACAATACGCTTTATTTTGCTCTTTCCGATACGCTTTTTGCCATCAATATAGCGCTGCAGCTTATCATCATCCTCAGCTCCCACTATGTCATCCTCCAGGCTCACATAGTACTGGCTGAAGCCCGGATCACCCTGTCTGCCGGCACGGCCCCTCGCCTGCCTCTCGGATCTTGAATTGTTCATCCTGCCTATACCTATGACAGCTAAGCCTCCAAGCTCCTTCACTCCGTCTCCGAGCTTTATATCTGTTCCTCTTCCTGCCATCGTTGTAGCAACCGTGACCGCATTCATTTGGCCTGCGCCTGCGATAATCTGTGCCTCCCAGAAAGCATTGCTTGCGTTTAGTACATTGTGCGGGATATTTTTCTCTATCAAAAGCCTTGAAAAAAGATCCGTATCCGTAACGGAATTAAGCACCACAAGCACCGGCTGGCCTGTCTCGTGAAGCCTTATCACATCATCCACTGCTGTCCAGAACTGGTCATGACCGTTTTTAAAGTATCTGTCCTTCCTGTCGACTCTTTTAAGAGGCCTGTTTGTAGGTATTTTCACCACCTGCTTGCCGTAGGTCTCAAAAAGCTCATCCTTTGCATCCATGAGTGTCCCGCTCATGCCTGCCATCTTGTCAAACATCATAAACAGATTTTGGAAGGTAACTGATGCCACAGTTCTGTATTCCTGCGATATCTCCACCTTTTCCTTTGCCTCTATAGCCTGATGCTGGCCGCCGCGCAGCTTGACACCGTGCATGAGACGGCCTGTCGCTCCATCAAACAGCTCTACCTCCTTCTTGTCAGTGACAACATAATCCTTTTTGTTCTTCAAAAGCTTGTGCGCCCGAAGAGAAAGCGTGACATGCCTGTTTATCTCAAAATTCTCTTTACCGTAGAAATTGGATATGCCAAAGAAGCTCTCAGCAAACTTCACACCCTTTGGAGTGAGCCAGACTGCCTTATCCTCCTCTATGTAGTCTATATCCTCCACAAGTGTCGTGACGAAAAAATCACATACATCGTACAGGTTCGACTGCACTCTCGGCACTCCCGATATGACGAGCGGCATAATTGCAGAGTCTAAAAGCACCGAATCAGCCTCGTCGATTATGACATAGTGGAAATCACAGAGAAATCTGTCATCCTTTTTCTTTACCAGATTGTCAAAAAGGAAATCAAAGCCAAGTGCACCATTTGTAGTGTATATGATATCAGCCGAATAAAACTGTCTTTTCTCGTCATCATCCTGCTTTTTTGTATCATCCGCATCCGGGTATGAGCAGCTAAGACCCATGAAATTATAGACCTCTCCCATCTCTGCACCATCTCGCGACGCCAGATACTCGTTTGTGGTCACGAGCATGCAGCTCTTGCCTGTCAGCGCATTCAGATAAAGCGGCATCGTGGCAGATAGAGTCTTTCCCTCACCTGTATTCATCTCAGCGAGATATCCACCGTGAAGAGCTGCTGCCGCTATGATTTGCACATCATACGGTCTCTTTCCAAGCACCCTGTAATCAGCCTCGCAGATAGCTGCAAAAGCCTCCGGCATAAGCGATTCAAGCGATTCCCCATCGCTATACCTGCTCTTAAACTGCTCTGTCAGTGCAGAAAGCTCTTCATCACTTAGATTTTTTATTTTTTCTTCGCTTTTTCTTACTTTTGTTAGAGTCCTCTTTAAGTCTCTCAATTCTTTCCTGCTCTGCATCAAACTCTTCCTCTGAAACCTCTTTAATCACCAGTGATTTGAATGTAAAATCAGCATTTCCACCATTTATCAGCTCTATCCTGTAGCTGTAGGTCCTGATGGACGGCTTGAAAACCGCCTTTTTATCGCGGACAATAATACTCTGCGCCTGTACATCATACCTGTCAAAAAATATGATACGAAGCATCAGCGCCTCACTCTCACTGTTGTGATAGTCAATATTCACCGCAATGGAATATGCCCGCTCTCCATCGATGAGCGGAAGCGACGGCTCTATCCTATTCCCCTGGAAATTCGTCATAGAATACCATGTGTGAATCACCGTGCCCGGCGGCATGAGGCGGTTTTTATAAGAGACTGAACCATCCTCATTAAATTCAATTTTAGATCCATATACATACGAGTCCGATAGAAATTCCTTCCAGCGGACCTGCCATGTGTCACCATACATAATACTTACCTGTCTTACTATTGTTCACTTAATGTTTGTTTTCCTGTTACTGTTCACACCTGACTGTGTGACCGGCAACGTTTATTTGCTTATCTTGAAAAATCATCATGCAGCAGATTATTGTACTGGCTCTTGAACCATGCCATGACATTTGCTGAATTGTCAGTATGTCTGCCGTGTGAGCCCTTGCCATACACCTCAACACCGCTCGACTTCAGATGCGACAAAATGCTCGGATAACCATCCGGGTCGTAATCATCCTCATACAGATATGAGATGATGAACTTTGTATGTGACCAGTCTGCACTGTCGAATCTGTCCCACATCCTGTTGTTTAGCTGCTCTATCGCCTCGTCAGAGAGATTGTCATAATTTTTCATCAGAATATCAAGCGAGGTAGCGAAACCTCCGGCTCTAAGAATTCGCTCGTTTCGTGCTACATTTCCCATGTTTGCAAGCGGCTTTGCAAGAAGCAGTGCATGTGGTGAAAGCTTTGAGCCATAGTAGAGCGAACCGAAGGTTCCCATCGAAGCTCCTGAGAGCACGAGCTCATCCTTTGTAAGGCCAAGCTCATCGAGCTTATCAGTCACATAATCCGTAATCATCTGCTCAAACTCACTGTCTCCCAGATAAAAGGCTCCCCCCTCACTTCTTGGGTCTGTCACAAGAATAAACGGACATCCGAAGCCTCGCATCATATAGTAGCCCTCAAAGCCCTCCTGAGTCCTGTAGCCTGAGAAATAGACAGCAAGCGGTGGCTTCATATCGCCCTTCTCAAAGTACACAAACACTTCCTCTCCCTTAGAAGAGACAAGCCTCTCACCTCCGGGCAGGAAAAATCCGTGTCCACGGCGGGAATGTCTGTCGTGCAATGATATGATATTCAGGCTGCCGGTGCCCTTTGCAAGGATAGAAACAAAAACAGGGCCATAATCTGATTCATTATCTATTCTGAAAACATCCTGAAGCTGTTCCTCATCAAGCTCCCAGACCTGCTTTATATCACCAATCGAGCCGTTATAGAACTGAAATATTCTCAGCTTAATCTCAACATCACCTGTTTTCTCATACTCAAGATACATATCAATACACTGTCCCTCAAAAACCGGGATATTGTATCTCCAGTATGCAATCTGTGAAAAATCCTCACCAAACTCTCCCTCCAAAAGCAGGTTATAGTTTCCTTCACATGATACCCTTCCTGTAAAGGAATCACTGACAGCAAGCTTGGCCGGATTAAACTTCTCACCATACGGATTAGGATAATAATTTCTCACCTCATGAGCCAGAAAATACTGCACATCGCCGGTATACAGATACTGTCCCATTCGTGCCTTGAAATATCTGCTCGTCGCGCTGTTTAGCATCTGCACATTTTCCGTAGCAAAAAGACAGTAGCCCCTTGTAAACTTCGTAAATTTCTTTTCCTCTGAAAGTGTTATATCCCTGTCAAGAATAACTAAATCCATGAGCTTTCTCGCAGGTCTGTTTGTCGAGGGTTCACTCTCATCAGACTCGTACACTTCAAACTCTATATTGTCCGGAATGCTGTATTTAGTTGTCCAGTCGTCATTGCCAACATATAAAACATGAATCTTACTCACTGAATTTTAGCACCTTTCTCCACTTCTTAAGCAGCACCGATGTGGTATATTTCTGACCAAGCTCATAGCACTCCACCAATGCCTGATTCCAGTTTTCAAAGCTGTCCAGATAATAGGTCAGACTCCTTCCGATATCAGAAAAATCATCTATGACCATTCCGTTTTTCCCTGAAACAAGAAACTGGTCTGCACTCAGGCTGATTCTCGGCACGCCCTTGCTGATAGCTGTGACATAGACGAACACATCCATCGTGCCTCTCATATCGAGGATGACTCTCTGCTCGTTGATACACTTGCTGATATCACGCTCATCCACACATACATCCACGAAAAATCTCTGCTCCACCGTTTTTTCTATATCCCCCAGCTCATTCTCGGCAAATGCATCAGCCCCGCTGCCGCCAAAGCCGAGAGCTGCCTCACCATCGCCTGTTACCAAACGGGAATCATAGCCCATACTATCAAGAAGCTTTACCGTATCATTCTTTATAGCATCCTCATGCCCCCATGAGGCATCTCTTGTAAAGAAATGAACTCTCGCAAGGTCATTAATGGTCAGATAATCCGCAAGCCCCTTTATAATCCGAGCAAATGCATCCTCAGTCAGTCCATCAACCGGCACGAGTATGTTCTGCACACGAAGCTGCGAGCTGATACCGAAGTCCATCCTGGTATCATATGGCGGAATATCTGTGATATTTAATCTGACCGGCTTGTTATTTACTGCACCCAGATTTTCCATAATAAGCTTCGTCGTATAATCAGAATCCGTAATTATATTTTCCGCATGCTCTAAAAAATCCGCTGCCAGTGATGTCTGCGTGAAATCAAATCTGTTTTCAAAAAATGTAGCAATAATCCTTTTCCCCTTAAGCACATGCTCTGCAACCCTGATATGAAGCGGATGCATCGCCACGAAAAAGTTGTCATTTTGCCTTGTGAGATTCACATAGCTTGCAAATACCTCTTCGATAACCGCCTCGAGGCTGTCATATTCAGCCTTTGTAAAGCGCCTCTCAACCGGCTCACCTGCTTTGCCGCTCTTGGCATCAGGCACCACATCATAGTCAGGGCATGTCTGATTGACAACCACATGACCATCATTTTTATACTCACGTATCTTCCAGATGCCGTTTTCCATCAAAAAATCCTGATACTGCTCTATGCCGTTTTCGTAGATAACAGTACTGGAAACAAAGCCTCTGTCATCATAATAGTTGCGCCTGCAGATTTTGCCATCCTCAAACATATCTATGGATATCGGATTGCCATCCTCACCAAACTCTACCTGTGCATACTTCACATCGCCCTGCAAAGCGATTATAGAAAAAGGCGAATACACAAACTCCAGCCCCTTCGGCCACTTGATATCGTGATATGACAGCACAGCGACCTTCTTTCTCCTGACCTGTGCTATCGCATCAAAGCATGACCAGTACTTCGAACGGTACATGCCCTGCCTGTGTAGGAAATGTCTGAAATTTGGCGAGTATCCGAGCACAAGAATCCTGTAAGGTCTGTCCACATTTCTATGAAAAAGAGTAATCTGCTTTATAGTCTCGTCAAACTCTGACTTGAGCCTGCGCATATACCACTGCTGCTCGTTTTCGCACCACATATTCTGTTTATACCATGCCGGTATAAAATATAGCATTATGATTCCTCCTAATTCTTAATTCAAAGCGCCGGGAGCTATATGAATGTATGATATCTGTCCATATTCCGGTACACCTCTGCCTCGCGGTACAGCGAAATCCAAAGACCTGTCGTCATCATGATAGAGCACGGCAGCATAGCAAGTGATGCGTCCACATATCCTCCAAACTGTAAAAACAGCGGTCCACCCTGACATATACAGATAATGATTGAGCTTATAACGGAAAAGCTGAGCACTGTGCCAATCAGATATCTCTTCGTAGGCTTTCCTGCATATATATCCTGTATAGAATCACCCGACTTAAGCAGATCATCTGCTGTCCTGCCCGGAGACAGCATAACCATAGAAAAGATAATTGTAAGCAGACATATAATCACCATGTATACTACAATTCCAAGCGGTGATGTGAGCCTCATATTGTCCATCCACCACTGAATATCAGCATTGTCCGGAAACAGATAATGAAGTCCATTGCACATAAACTGTGGAAGCAAAAAAGCGGCTGACGCAAACATAAGCGGTGTAGCACCGACAGGATTGAGCTTGTAAGCGATATAGTTCTTATCCGCATAAATATTGTTTATGGAAACTCTCTGTACTGCTATTCGCTTCTCAGTGGTCTCAAGTACTATCATGACAGCAATCTCTGCCACTCCTATGGCTACAGGCAGTGCCAGCTTCTCAAGCGGCTTTCCCGTAAACATGGTCATCATACCACTGACTATATTGACCATGAACACACTCCACCGATACCATACTTGGTAGCTCTGTCGCACATATACACCACTATCAGCATGCCCGCGATAAGCTGTATGAAAACTATTATCTTATTCCATATAAGTTCATCTCCACTAACTCTATACATAAGTGTCTGTGTTTTGTGATATGCCTGAACTGCTGCGATAATCATCATGATGGTAACTGTCCATATGTTTATCTTCTTCGGTGACAGCTTTCTTGTATTGTCAAGCGACATGATTGCAACTATCAGTATGGCAAGCATGGATGCCAGCATGTACGGCCACAAGCCTATGATGAAAATGGAACAGTTCTTCATATCACCTGAAATAGCCTGTAAAAGTATGGACTGCGCATCTACATTTACATTGCTATATGCATCTATATCTATCCCGTAGAGTGGTATATTTCTGCCTACCATGTACACGAGCATGGTCATGAACGAATATAAAAGCTTATATAATAATACGTGTTCCTTCTGTTGTTTTTGTTTTTTCTTCTTTATACTATCCTTCTGCTTCAAGGAATTCACCTTTCCTCACAAAGTAATTTCGTCTTACTACAAAACAGCTTAACAAATTAGTGACCATCCGCTACAGATGGTCACTAATATTATAAAACAATATTGTTAGTATTGCTATTAATTATTTATTTCTCATCAGAATTATCTTCTGAATCGTCGCTCTTTGCAGGTTTTCTTCTGCGGTTGTCATAAACACCCTTTCCTGTGATAGCTGCAACTGCTGCTGCAATCCACCACCACCATGTTTTGATACCGTCCTTGGCTGTTCCGCCTGCTGCAAGAGGTGTATCCTCATCCTCGATGTTCTGAAGATTATCTTCATCCTCATTTACTCCAAGTGGAACCTGTGCATCCTGAATTGGTGTATTCGGTACTGCCGGTGCCGCAGGAGCTGCTGGTGCTGGTGCTGCCGGAGGTGTAGCTGCTGCAAGAGGTGTAGCAACCGGTGTGATAGTTGTTGCAGGTGCAGGAGCATTGTCTACTGCCGGTGCTGGTGCAGGAGCCGGTGTCGGTACCACATTTGCAGCTGACTGACTCTGACTCGTACTTGTGCTTGTGCTGATGCTCTCGCTTGTGCTGAGTGACTCACTTGCACTGGTTGATTCACTCTCACTTGCTGATGTGCTCTCTGACTCACTTGCGCTGGTTGAGGCACTCTCGCTTGCTGATGTGCTTGCACTTGTCGATGCGCTAGTACTTGCCGATGTACTTGCACTTGTTGATGCACTTGTGCTTGCTGATGTACTTGCACTTGTCGATGCGCTGGTGCTTGCCGATGTACTTGCACTCGTTGATGCACTCGTACTAGCTGATGTACTTGCACTTGTTGATGCGCTGGTACTTGCCGATGTACTTGCACTTGTTGATGCACTTGTGCTTGCCGATGTACTTGCACTTGTCGATGCACTGGTGCTTGCTGAGGTACTTGCGCTGGTCGAAGCACTGATACTAGCTGATGTACTTGCACTTGTGCTTGCTGAGGTGCTTGCGCTGGTTGAGGCGCTCGTACTTGCTGATGTACTTGCACTTGTCGATGCACTAGTACTAGCCGATGTGCTTGCACTTGTTGAGGCACTTGTACTTGCCGATGTACTTGCACTTATTGAGGCACTGGTGCTCGCTGATGTACTTGCACTTGTTGAGGCACTTGTACTTGCCGATGTACTTGCACTTGTTGAGGCACTGGTACTTGCTGAGGCGCTTGCACTTGTCGATGCGCTGGTACTTGCCGATGTACTTGCGCTTGTTGAGGCACTGGTGCTCGCTGATGTACTTGCACTTGTTGAGGCACTTGTACTTGCGCTTGTTGATGCACTTGTTGAAGCACTTGTGCTTGCACTTGTCGATGCACTAGTACTAGCCGATGTACTTGCACTTATTGAGGCACTGGTGCTCGCTGATGTACTTGCACTAGTTGATGCGCTGGTACTTGCCGATGTACTTGCACTTATTGAGGCACTGGTGCTCGCTGATGTACTTGCACTTGTTGAGGCACTGGTACTTGCCGATGTACTTGCACTTGTTGAGGCACTGGTACTTGCTGAGGTGCTTGCACTTGTCGATGCGCTGGTACTTGCCGATGTGCTTGCGCTGGTTGAGGCACTTGTGCTGGCACTCGTTGAGGCGCTAGTACTTGCCGAGGTGCTTGCGCTGGTTGAGGCGCTCGTGCTGGCTGAGGTACTTGCACTTGTTGATGCGCTAGTTGAAGCACTTGTTGAGGCGCTAGTACTTGCCGAGGTGCTTGCGCTGGTTGAGGCACTGGTACTTGCTGATGTGCTTGCACTTGTTGATGCGCTGGTACTTGCCGATGTGCTTGCACTTGTTGAGGCACTAGTACTTGCCGATGTGCTTGCACTTGTTGAGGCACTTGTACTTGCCGAGGTGCTTGCGCTGGTTGAGGCGCTCGTACTAGCTGAGGTACTTGCTGAGGTACTTGCGCTTGTCGATGCACTAGTGCTTGCCGATGTACTTGCACTGGTTGATGCACTGGTTGATGCGCTGGTACTTGCCGATGTGCTTGCACTTGTTGAGGCGCTTGTACTTGCCGATGTGCTTGCGCTGGTTGAGGCACTTGTGCTTGCACTTGTTGAGGCACTTGTACTTGCCGAGGTGCTTGCGCTGGTTGAGGCGCTCGTACTAGCTGAGGTACTTGCTGAGGTACTTGCGCTTGTCGATGCACTAGTGCTTGCCGATGTACTTGCACTGGTTGATGCACTGGTTGATGCGCTGGTACTTGCCGATGTGCTTGCACTTGTTGAGGCGCTTGTACTTGCCGATGTGCTTGCGCTGGTTGAGGCGCTCGTACTAGCTGAGGTACTTGCTGAGGTACTTGCGCTTGTCGATGCACTAGTGCTTGCCGATGTACTTGCACTGGTTGATGCGCTGGTGCTAGCTGAGGTGCTTGCACTCGTTGAGGCACTCGTGCTTGCTGATGTACTTGCGCTTGTTGAAGCACTTGTACTTGCGCTGGTTGAGGCACTGGTGCTGGCTGAGGTGCTTGCGCTGGTTGAGGCGCTCGTACTAGCTGAGGTGCTTGCACTGGTTGAGGCGCTGGTACTTGCTGAGGTGCTTGCACTGGTTGAGGCACTTGTACTTGCCGATGTGCTTGCGCTGGTTGAGGCACTGGTGCTGGCTGAGGTACTTGCGCTGGTTGATGCACTGGTACTTGCCGATGTACTTGCACTCGTTGATACACTCGTGCTTGCTGATGTACTTACACTTGTTGATGCACTTGTACTTGCTGAGGTACTTGCACTTGTTGATGCGCTTGTGCTGGCTGAGGTACTTGCGCTTGTTGATGCACTGGTACTTGCTGATGTGCTTGCACTGGTTGAGGCGCTAGTACTTGCTGAGGTACTTGCACTTGTTGATGCACTTGTGCTAGCCGATGTACTTGCACTGGTTGAGGCACTTGTGCTTGCTGATGTGCTTGCACTTGTTGATGCGCTAGTACTTGCCGATGTGCTTGCGCTGGTTGAGGCACTTGTACTTGCCGATGTACTTGCACTGGTTGAGGCACTTGTACTAGCTGATGTACTTGCACTTGTTGAAGCACTGGTGCTTGCTGAGGTACTTGCGCTGATTGATGCACTTGTACTTGCTGATGTGCTTGCACTTGTTGATGCGCTTGTGCTGGCTGAGGTACTTGCGCTGGTTGATGCACTTGTACTTGCTGATGTGCTTGCACTTGTTGAGGCACTTGTACTTGCTGAGGTACTTGCACTTGTTGAGGCACTGGTGCTAGCCGATGTACTTGCACTTATTGATGCGCTGGTTGATGCACTCGTACTTGCTGATGTGCTTGCACTTGTTGATGCGCTTGTGCTTGCTTCAACACTCAAACTCTCTGATATTCTTACTGATTCACTCTTCTCATAGTTTGGATCTGCATCATCCAGTAAATCAATGGAATTCCCATGCTTATATGCGTATTTATACGTATGTACTCCACCCGTACTACTACTTCTAAATTCTACCCATTCATTATCAGACACTTTTAATACAAACGCATTTCCGTCACATATATACAATTCGCCTGTTTTAGAATAACTTTGCTTATTATGTCCCCGCCCTGTTGTCCAATTAAATGTAACAGAATCAAAATCATTAAAATATTCATACTTACCTGTATATGAATTAGCTACTCTATACTGGCATGATCCATTCTCCCAAAACCACGCCCATATATCACCTTTAGATTGAATATCAGATCCAGCTAAATCTTTAAAATTACTTGCCGTAATCTTAGTCACATGATGTACCTGATCTGATACACAATCATCTCTATTTGTATCATTACTTGCAAGCTGTGGCATTCCACTCATTCGAGCATAAACAGCCATATCCTGTTCTGCATCATCTGTGTATGCAGCCGCTACAACATTATCACCACTCTGCTGTTCTGCATCACTCTGCTTCGCACTTTCGCTGGCGCTTGAACTTTCACTTACACTCACGCTCTCGCTAGTGCTCTCTGAAGCGCTTTCACTCATGCTCTGTGTTGTACTCTCGCTATACTCTGTACGTTCGCTCTCAGACAAAGAGCCTGCGTCAACTAATGAATTGGAATCTGCTGCCGATTCATTAATTGCAGCCATAACCATATCAGCACCCTGGATAGAGCTGACTCCACCCATGGCAATTCCTGCTGCGGTTATACCTTTTAAAATACTGTCAACCTTCTTCTTATTCATATAGTCTCTCCTTATTCACATGAATCCGGATACTTGATTATCTGTTTCCTAATCCTCTTTCATCCGGACATAACTATAGTTTTCCTCTTTAACACTATAAATATAAACTCCTAGGTGTATCTAAAATCGTATAAAAACATTTATATACCGCCAAATTATAGCCTTTCTCCACACATAATCAAGGTATCCAGCAATAATTTTCTGGTATATATTCCATTTATGAACAAATTTTGCAGTTTTTTGACATTTGCGTAGTATTGACTCAATTTATCTTCCGATTCTGATACAGCTATCCGGTATACATCTTCAAAATCTGTCGCTGCTGCTCCTATTTCATTATCTGTCACATACTTTTCACAGCTCAACCCCTTTTTAACTATCACTGGGATTCCGGCAGCCATATAAAGTCCAAGCGCCTGCTCATCCGCATCCCAAATCAATCCAAAGCCTCCGTCTGACAACCTGAGTATAGATTCCATGGCACGGTACTCATCATATTGCACCACCTCTATATTCAAATTGTTCAATGGATATTCATTTTGACTCGTTTCCGCCATGATATATAGTTTTTTATTTTTATGCTCATTTGCGCAAATGTCTGTCATATAATCCGGTATATTCTGAATCAGATAAGGTTTTTCTTTTAATCCATTTGCGATATAGTAATCCCGCAGCGCAGCTGAGGCAAAAATAAACATATCAGCCCTGTTAAGCAGCGTGATTTCATCACTCAAAGAATACTCACTGTCATCTCTATCGAATGCTATTTCCTGTATAAACGCAACAATTTTTGTTCCATGATATCTTCTTAAATGCTCAAATAAAAATCCATCGTATCTGGGACTCTCTCCGCTTGGATGCTGAAAAATCACTATATCCTCCGGACAAAGTGATGCGATTATGCCATCCATCCTAACATGAAGCTCATCATCACTATCATATGCATCAGGAAATTTAAATAAACTCATTTCTTTAAAGCCAAGTGTTTCACCAGCGTTTTTCACTGCATTTTGACGGAGACCAATCAATCCGCCTATGTTATAAGTTTTTGTAATATGTACGCTCATAATCTCTTCCCCATTATTCCACTGTAGCAACTATCTGTGATTCATACACCTGATCATGGTCAAATACTATATCCTGTCACTGTTGATTTGTCTGCTAAATCTATATATGATCTTGATATCTGTTTTCAACCGGTGTACAGGCATTTTCCAAAACCTCAATTATTGCATCCTGAAGTGTTTTTCTTGTATATGCGCCATCTAATATCAGCTTTTGAATATTCTTCACATTATGGTAAAGCTTTATATACTCTGCATCCGTAATACTCTGAACCAGTTTATCAGCTTCATCCAACGTATCGACTGCATATCCCAGACCGTTTCTTTCGACAAATTTATCATGAACACAGCCTCTTTTTACTATAACTGGTATCCCTGCTGCCAGATTTGTACCGAGCTTGTACGGCTGATTCATCGAATAATATCTGTCAAAATATTCGTCATCACTCCAAACAAGCCCAAAGCCACCTTTGGAAAGCTCATGCATTAGCTTTTCCTGCTCCAAATACCCTCTCCAGCAAAAGCTGTCATCATTTTCTCTGTCCGGCTTATTTGCATCATATTGATAAATCGGTGTCTTGCCATGGTACTCTGCCAGAAACGGAAAACGATTATAGTTCCCGGCAAAGTGAAAGCATCTCGTTACAGCATGATCCACAAAACAAATGTCTGATGGCATATCCCAGATAGTCTGATAGATAACAGGCTTCTCATCAAGCCCATTTTCTTTCAGATAGCGATGCATCTTCTTTGATGGCAAAATAAGTAAATCCGCCTTATTGAGAGTTTTAATTTCCATATCAAGAATTGCCTGCTCAGAATCAAACATGAGCTTTTGTATATCCTGAACAAAAATTATCAGCTTTGTATCCCGGTACGACTTTATCTTGTTTACAAAGCTCTCATCATAATTCACCCCAATCCAGCTTGGATACTGAAAAATCACAATATCACCATAGTTAAGAGGCGCTATTATCCCATCAAGACGTTTGTCTATCTCCTTTGCATAGTCTGGCTTTAAAGGATAAAAAGACAAGCCCATTTCATGACAGCCAATACTCTGCGCCACCTTTAATACTCTTCTATGTGCCAGACTGGCAGTTCCTGCCATGTTGTTTAATGTAGTAATGTGTGTTTTCATTGATACTCCTGTCTACAAGCCTGTTGTTTCATTGATGTTTTCCAACATTTTTCTCTCATACTCAAGCCAATAATCCTTAGGATGTTTTACCTTCATGTTACTGCATTTCTCTATAAAATTAAGTTTGACGGATTGAGCTATGGTATATTTTTTATAAGCTGCATCCATTTTGATTCTATTACATGCTCCTTATATTCTTCAGCAATCATATAAGAATTTTCATGGAATTTCTTCAATCTGTCATCATCCTCAAATATTTTAACTATTGCTGCTGCAGTTCTTTCACAGAGCTTATCTTTATTTTGATAGTCTGTTTCAATATCAAAATCCACCAGATAGCCATTTTCATCCGGATGTATAAAAAGCCTGTTCCCATATCTTACATCCAGTCCAACCATGGCTAGTCCGTCTCCAACAGCCTCCATGAGTGAAAGTCCAAATGTTTCCCACAAAGAAAAGGATGCAAACAATTCATAGTGTGGATAAATCTTTTCAAGATTACAGCGCCCTTTAAAGTGAATATAATCATCAGCACCAGCATCTTTAACTATATTTTGTAAATATGAAGTATACTCATCATTGCCACTTCCGTATATATCCAGATTAATTGTCTGATTTATCTCATGAGCTTTTATCACACTTTTAATAAGAATATCAATACCTTTCCTTGGACTAAGTCTTGAAGCAGATATTATACTGCCTTGCCAACGATTATTTTTACTTTTAAGTTTGCCTTCTGGTATGGCGCCCGGTGGAATAGCTGCAATATGCGGAACAAAACAATCATACTCTTTTAAAAATGCTTCCAGACTTCTTTTATGTTCATCCGTACCAACAACAAAATAATCTATTGCCTCTGAATATTTGAACCAATAATAATACTCATAGTTCATGTATAATGAGCTTTCATCCTCATATATTTTGTAAAAATGATCTGAATGTAATACAGCTATCAGCTTTGATTTGCCTTTATTTTCAAAAAGAGGCTGTATATAATCAAGATATCCCGCTCTATCCATTATACATATATCATTCTCACAAAGATTAAGTGTCTTTACAAATCTTTCTAGAAACTCTACATTGTCTATAACTTCACCATTTTTAAACAGATATTCAACATTATCTTTATAGATACATTGTTCATAAACCATCTGTCCTTGTTTGTTCCAAAAAATTCTCCTTCCTAGATTTAAGCCATCGTTCGAATCATTATCCCAATTATACAGCTCTGTATATGACAAACTGTCTGTATAATAATTTTCTAAATACTTTTTTCCGTTTTTAAAGAGACTTTCATTTATAACAAATCCATCTTCATCGCATAATATTTCAACTGATTTTTCACCGGAATTATATAGACGAATCACCTTTCCATCCTCATCTATATTGTCATACTCATAGTTTTCTTTTTCATTTTCTAAAAGAGCTTCTTTTTTCACAGACAAACTCATATCTAATCTTCCGGTCATAAAAAGATGTGCAGACATAATCTGACCACGTTTTATTTTTTGCGAACCATACAGTTCCATATCCCTAATTGTCGGCAGCTCTGTAAAAATAAATTTAGCGTTTACATTGTTTTTTGCAAACAATCTTGCTCTAAATCCCTGAGCAACATCGACTCCGGAAAATTCATATCCACTAAGTAATGTAAAATCAAATACTCTCATCTGTATCACCCATAACTACTTTTGCAGCTAATTGTTTTAATTGCTTCTTTTGCCTGTCTATATATTCATTGAATATCGTCTGACTAGTTATTATATTTTTTAGAGTTTCTTTCATCTTCACATAGTTGCTGCTTTCAAAAATATTTCCCATTGGATATAATTCTTTTGAATGCGCTGTATTGTCAAACGCTAGTATTATCATATTATTAACCATTGCCTCGTTTACTGCATTGTATAGCTCTCTGTAATGATTAATATCCAAATAAATATCGCATCTTTCAAACAGTTCTTTTCTCTTTTGTTCCGTAATACATGGATATAACTCAACATTATTATTTATATCCAGTCTCGTTAATTTATCTGACATAATGGTACTGGCAGCTATATGAAAAGTTATTTCCGGAAAGTCATTTATAAGCTGTTCAATATACTCAAGCTGATCCGATTCTGTAATAATAAATGCTTCTTTTCTCCCAAATTTTGATTTATTATTCTCAAGATATGAATATAATCTGTCGCATTTATAATTTGAATTTTCTTTATACCAATTGACCTGCTGCTCTTCACTGCACAGTATTCGAAACGCTGTGTTAGTCTGAGTTATTACTGTCAAATCTGAGTTTAATCTATTTTGTGGCAGGTATGATATTTTAAAATTTCCATAATCCCAGGCAAATTTATTTAATATCTCATCACTTGTCAGCCATATATTTTCATCATAAATTTTATTATATTTAAGATAAGCTTCCAAATAATCAGCAAAGCCTCTATAGCTCTTCGGACTAATGCGGGTGCCAAACGTGGTATATGTCTTTGGACCTGTCTGTTCTAATACTTTAATGTCACCATTTCTATCATAGAATTCCCTGACTGTAACATTGCCGCCACTCACATTCTCCGAACAATACATATATCCGTATTTGTTGTAATAATCTACTTTATATACTGTATTATTCCTGTCAATCCACTCGACTCTGCTGACCATTCTTTTCTCTATCGGATTCTTAAAATAGATGTTTGCCTTTTTGGTTTTATTATCATATATAGCACCATTTAGACCATCTGCACGAACACTCCAATATTGAGGGATATCTATGAATGCATAATACCTGTCTTTTTCCTTAAGCACATCGTTTCTTTCAGATATGCCACAAAACAAATCTATGGCTTCTATTGTTTTGCATTCTTTAAATCCCACATTTTCTGCCAGCTCTATTATATTTTTCTCAAACTTACCTAATTCATCAGTAATAAAAATCATAGGGCAAACCCACCCTCTGTATAATGTAAAAACCTCTGTGTTATAAAATAATTCTCACCATTTTCTAATCCGGCATTTGCCAGTATTTCCAGTCCATTGCCATCGTCCGCTTCTGCTGAGACTATATAGACAGTATTATCATCACAGATAATCTCATTCTCCTTTAAATGCTCATGCCATTCACAGCTATCGAAATTTCTGTTTAATAGCCTCATTGCATTCCTTATTGAGCTGTTCTCTCCGCCATAGAATACGAGTCGTATATTGTTTTGAGTAACTTTTTTTAGCAGCTTCTCCAGCATACCTGTTCTATCCACAATTCTACCCATAGAATTACACAATAAGCCATCCTCCATCTGCTCTCCCCATGGGGTTCTCAGTATTGTGAAATAGTAGGCTCTGTCAATTTCATTATTTGTATGCAGCATCAACAGGGTTGCAGCATAATGATATATTTTTTTCTCTGCTTTCTCATTATTTTTTCTTGCCTCATCAATAAAATAATTCCATTTTTCATCTATCAATAAGGTTTTTCCGCTGAATATGGCATTTAAAGCATCCTGGTCAGGAAGCCATGTCCGTGGATTATCGTTCAGATAATCTATAACCTGTTGAAACAGGCTTCCATTTTTCCTGATATTGTCAAGATTCATGCAAAGAACACCCGCATTAAAATATCTGTCACGACTTGTCTGCCCTGCTGCTACAGCGTATGGAGTTCCCCAATTTCTTATTGTCGAACAATCCTGAGCAGCCGCCAGACAGTAATTATCTATATTTAGGTTCCATAATTCTTCAATATCTGTATTTACAAATAAATCAGAGTCCAAATATATTATTTTTTTTAAATCCGGCATAATATCGGGCAACATAATTCTGAACATTGTTCCAATTGCAAATCTATTCATTGAATCAGCAAACGTGCCAAAAACGTCCGAATTAAAATGATGAAATTCTATATCATTTCCACTATTATCGGCAATAAAACTCAGCTTATTTTTATTTATTTCGTTCAATGTGTCATCATGTAATATATGAAAAACTATTGGCGCTTTTGTGTTTTCAACAATGGATTGCATCGTTGTTCCAGCCCAGACACTGTAATTTCCATCCTTATCATGTATACCAAGACAGATATGTATTGCATTATCTAAAAAGCATACATTATTCATTTTTTTCGCAGTTACTCTCAGCCTTGACATTCTTTTCAATACCACATCATCTGAAAAAAACTTCACATATGGATTATTAAATATATCCGGTTCACTCTTTAAAAACTCTTCTTTGCAAATATCCAGTTCCCTATTCATAAAGGTTTCTATTCTACTATATGGCTCAATATATTGGTGCCATAACAAAAATGTCTGGATTTCACAATAACACTGCTCAATTACATTTCCCAGTTCTGCTTTTCTACTTTGAATAGCCTGCCTTATATGATCCATAATAATCTTAGCATCCCGGATCTTTGCATTGCTAATTTCAGAACGTATAATGCCCTCTGTATTCTCAAAGTAATAGTATAATGCCGATTGCACCTTACAATATTTCTTTGCAAGTAACACACAAAGCATAGAAAAATGTGTATCCTCATAATATACATCTTCTATAAATCTTAGATTATGTTCTCTTATAAATTTGGTCGAGTATAGCTTTGCCCATGCTGTTACACTAGTAAATCCGGTCAGACCTATAATGAGATTTTTCCTATTATCAACATTATCCAAATCAAGCCTTTGAATTTCTAAATCATTTACTTCTAATACATTTGGCTTATCTGCTTTAAAACACGATACACCACACTGTGCCACATCATAATCGTCCTCTGTCATTCTATCATACAGCACCCTAAGCATATCCGGATGCACATAATCGTCTGCATCCACAAATGTGATATATTTGCCGGTGCAGATATCCATTCCCAGATTACGTGCACCGCCACATTTTCCTTTTTTCTGTATTTTAAGAGATATAACATTCTCCGGGTATTTTCTTTGTAAGGATTCTAATATAGACCATGTATTGTCTGTCGATAAATCATCTATGAGTATCACTTCAAGGTTTTCAAAGCCATATGTCTGGCTGTAAATTGAATCAAAGCATCTCATAATATATTTTTGGACATTGTAGCATGGAATAATTACTGATATCTTGTCTTTACCATTCATAACATTTTCTCCATAATATATAAAATAATCAAATTAACTCTAACCTTAATTGTGTAACAGCACCTTGCATCTTTTCCAACCAATTTGTACTATTCCCTTTACAACTCACAAACTATACTGTTCACATGATATTTCTCTGCGACTCTCGGATTTTTCTTTGCGAACTGGCGGTTGATTCTCTTTTTGACTATCTCGCAGTCCTCACGCTTGATTCCGATGAGCATGATAAGAAACTGCACCTTTCCATACGAGGTATATATGTCACTGTAGCGGATTGATTCACCGACGCACTTCTTGAGCTGCCTTGAATACTTGTTTATCTTTGTCTCGCTCTGTACCTGTCTGTCTTCCTCGTCCTCGAGAGTACAGAGCATGAGATACACAGGTACCCTTGTGCGCTTCATAATACGGATGGACGCCTGGTATATTCCTTTGAATACCGGATAGCTGCAAAAATATCCGCCTCTTTCAGTTTCCTCCTGCTCGTTCATGCCCTCCTGGATGTTTTCCAGTATCTCATGTGCATGATTCATCTGATTACTGTATTTCTCAAGTATTTCCAAGAGTCTTGAAGATGGATAAATACCGCACTCCCTGAGATAATAGTCCACGACATCCGTGTATAACTCTTCCGCCTCATCATAGCGCCTGGTCTCTACCATCGCCTCCATGATGAGCTCCTCCCACTCATTGAACGGGTCGACCTTTGCCGCATATACTCCGATCTTCTCCAGTCCCTTGAATTGTTTTCTCTTTCGCAGTATGTACGCAGCTTCATTTATGATTTTCTCAAACATGGTGTGATAGCGTCTGGCCTCCTGTGCTATCCACGTCTCGCCTGTATATGCCACCAAAAACTCTCCCTTGTACAGATATAGTGCTTTTACGTACAGCTCAAGCATATTGTCTTCTATTTCCTTTATCCGCTCATCACACACTGTCTCTGCACTCTCTGATTCCTGTGGCATCTGCTTTTCCAGTGCACAGGCCTCGTTATAGAGCTTCTCAAACTCTGCTGCATCCTCTTCTATCTCTATATCCGGTGTCCAGTAATATATGCCTCCCTCCAAATATATGAGGTTCTTTCCCGGCAGTCCGAGCTGTGCGAGCTTTTGCTTTGTCTTGTATACAATAACTCTTAGTGCCGTGTGAGGTGCATCTATGTCACGCTCACCGATTACTATTTCCTCGAGCTTATCCTTTGCTATTCCGCAGTCAGAATAGTGTATCAAAGCCTGCATCATGCGGTTGAACTGGCTTTCCTTATGCATTTTTTCCGCCACAAATGGTGCCCCGTTATAGTCCATTCTGAAATTGCCAAACATCTGTACCTTGATTTTATGCGTCATAGGTGCCTCTCTTCCCGAGTTTTATAAACCTGCTTATTATAGAATTCATATTATCATTGACTCATATATTCAGCTAGTTTTTAACTAAACAAATTAATCTAATTATCATTATACATCAATTCCGCGCATGGCAATAACAACGACAATTTACACAAAAAGTGTCAAAACTCGTACTTGACAAATCGTAAGATATATGATAGCTATTCAAAGCCAGAAATAAAAAAAGATCCTGCAAGAAAATCTCACAGGATCCGGCTTTTCAGATATATTAAATTAGAAAATAGCATTTACAATTGTTGAACCAATGGCTGTTGCAAGGAATGCCAGTCCACACACGAGTGGAAGCTTGTTGTCATCCTCTTCTATTGCCCTTACTCCAAAGAATATGCTTACATATCCTACTACACCCGCAAATGTATGCAGCCAGCTGCTCACATTGCCAAAGAACTGGAATGGGATTATGTCGATGATTGCTGCAACAAGGATAATCGGAAGGTATACTGCATCATACAGACATGCTGCTGAAAGTGTCTGTGCAAATGTCACCTTTTTATCCTTCTGCACTGCGTTTAATACAACCAGAATGACTGCTGCCAGGATGAGTACTCTCACCACCTCTCCTACAATTCCTGAGAAGATTCCCTCAAAGAAGCTCGCCGGGTAAAATGAGAATCCAAAACCGCCTATGCTGCCAATTACGCTTGATAACAGATATACTACAGACAGCACTACCTCTACTATGGCAAATAAGCCAATAAATATAAAGCCTGATGCCATATTTGCATTCTTTACAAAGTCTGCTGCAGCCTGTGCCGGCTTCTTAACAAGACCCTTGTAGAATGTAATGATAGATGCCACATTCTTGTCATTCTGCAGCTGCTGTCCTGCTGCACTCACCTGCTGTGTGAAGTTATCAAACGCCTGCGACTGTGCGCTGCCCTGTGGCTGTCCATTGAACTGTCCCTGTGGCTGTCCGTTGAACTGTCCCTGTGCACTGCCCTGTGGCTGTCCGTTGAACTGTCCCTGTGCGCTGCCCTGCGGCTGTCCGTTAAACTGTCCCTGCTGTGCTGCATTATCTGCCTGTGCATTGTTGTCCTGTGTCTGATTTGGTGCCTGTGGCTGTGCCTGCTGACGACATGTGCATACCTCATCATCAGCTAACTGCCTGCCACAATTTGTACAGTATTTCATAACTGAAACCTCCTTAAAATAATTAATTAACTGCTGATAATTATATTAGCATTTCGGATATTTAATAGCAATATTTATTTGATATTTATTTCATATTATATTATGATTATTTATAATCATTCACATTCTACAGAGGAATAAACATGCCACAAACACTTAATATAGCTGTATGCGAGGACGAAGCTGCAGAGACCTTGCTGCTTTGTGATATTCTCAACCACAGCGATATCCAAAATACATACACTGTCTTTACTGATGCAGATTCTTTTCTTGCCTCATATGAGTACGGAAAGTATGACCTGCTGCTCATGGATATATACATGAAAGATTCCATGACCGGCATCGAGGCTGTCTCCATAATCCGTGAGACAGATGCCGATATCCCGGTTGCTTTCATCACAACAAGCACGGAGCATGCCTTGGAAAGCTACAGGCTGTCTGCCATCGGCTATATCGAAAAGCCGGTTTCGGCAGCTGAGCTAAGTAACATTCTTCACCTTGCCATGCTGAAGAAATCAGATGCCCCGTCTCTTTATGTGAAGAGAAACAAGAGTATGGAGAGGCTTGCCCTTTCTGATATCATGTACATAGAGCAGAGAGCCAGGCAGATTTTCATACATTTAAAAGAAAATGAGGAAATCAGCTGCTATGAGAAGCTTTCAGATCTTTCAGATCAGCTGCCCGCTGAGCTGTTTTTTCTGCCGCACAAAAGCTACGCGGTAAACCTGTCGTATGTCACACGCATTGATACTTCACTCAAATGCTTCGTGATGGCCGATGACACAAATATCCCTATCAAGAGAGAGCTCTCCGGCAAAGCCAAAAAGGCTCTGGAGAGATACTACTTTGATCACACCAGAGGGCTTAAATAAGGCACTTTCCTATTGATTTGATATGAGCTAGACTGTCAAAAGTAATACACTGCAAGGAGCCCGGATTATGAAAAAAATTAGCGCTATACGAAATATTCCCTATCTGACAATTATACTGCTTACACTGATTTGCATACTGCTTCTTTCATCAAAAAACATGATTATGAGCCAGGCGAGCTATCCTGAAGCCACTATCGTAAGTTCTGCATATGCCGTAGTGGAGGGCTCGGATTCAGATAAAGAAGAAATCACATTTCCACATACCTTTAAGCACCTTTCGCCGCGCACACATGTCACCGTCACAACACATATCAACCTGAACAAGGATGATCCAATCTACATAAAAACTGTCTATTCCCCTGCGAAGGTCTATCTGGACGATGACCTCATATATGAGTTTGGCAGGGCCGAAAACTATCCATCCTATATGAAGGATCCCGCAACCGAGGGGTACCTGATAGGCACTGACGGTCATTCAGGTGATACAGAGCTTCGCATAGAGTATCTGTCTCCTGTTACCAGAAGCTCGCTTACGGTATATTCTCCTATCTACGGAGCATACAAATCCTTATTTTTCACTCTGTTAAAGCTGAATAAATGGTCATTTTTTATAGCACTGCTTGAGCTTGCCGCAGGTGTTTTGTTTATATTTATCTCACTGATGCTTTTATACTACGATAAAGAGGTTTGCAAGATGATATTTCATTTTGGATTCTTCTCACTCATGGCCGGCATGTGGTCTATCGGCGAGTGCAACTATACAGGTGTCATAGTCAAAAACCCTACACTGCTATATCTGTGTGCTTTTATAGGGCTTTTCTCGCAGATGATTCCGCTGCTGTATTTCTGCAGGCTTGCAGTTGGTTTTAAGAATGACAAGCCAATTATAGTTATCGCGAAGCTCCTCACCGTGCTTGACCTTGTTGCTTGTGTCTTACAGCTTAGCGGTACGGTTGCACTATCCCAGAGCATGTACGTGTTCCATGTCATTCTGCCTCTCATACTTTGCTTCCTGACTGCATACATCATCCTTGAGGCTGTTCGTAGCCAAAACAGCAGGGCAAAACGGCTGATGGTTCCGGTATTCATACTGGCACTTGCTTCATGTGCTGAGATAATCAATTATCATTTAAAATTTGTGGCCTCATTGTCATTACTGTACCAGATTGGAACTCTGCTTTTCATTATAATCATGGGAATTATAATGGGGCTTAATATAAGCGATATGCTCATGATAAAACGTGAGAATGAAAGACTCATATTCGATATGAATCTCCTTGAGCATTCCCTGTTGGAGCAGAAGAAATATAATTCGCTCATCACAACAAACGAACAGCTTTTTAAGAAGCAGCGCCACGATCTGCGTCACCAGCTGGTTGCAATAAAAGGCCTCGCAAACACTGAAAATAAACAGCTGAATGAATACCTGGATGCCCTGATCCACAGCATACCATCTGCGCCTGCAAGCTATTGCGAAAACAGGGTAGTCAATTCCATTCTGTCATACTATAGTGCCATATGCAGAAATGAAAATATCGCTCTTGAGACAAAGCTTATTGTTCCGGAAACCGATGATGCGGCCTTGGACAATGACCTGTGCCTGGTATTTGGAAATCTGATAGAAAACGCTATAGAAGCCTGCAGACGCATGGATACTTCTGATTCTTTGAACGAGAAATCATCGCACTTTATCCGACTGCATGCCCACGTACACTATAAGACACTTATTATTACTATGGACAACAGCTTTGACGGACATGTTACCATCCAAAACGGAAAATACCGTTCTTCTAAGAGGGACGACTATGGTATAGGTCTGTCATCCATCCGCTCTGTTGCCGGCAAATATGATGGTGACGTTGCATTTGAAGCAGCTGATGGTATATTTCAGTCATCAGTATACCTTCAAATATATAAATGACACATTAAAATCATTAATTTATATTAATGCTTCATACCTAAATATCATTTTCAGAGTCCAACTAACTTATTGTATATAATGCATACATATGCTATAATAATAAAAGGATTTTGTGCATTATACACATATGGAGTTTTAATTTATGATAGAAAACACGATATACAAGGAATTTATTGATAAAATTTCAGAATTATCAGACGGGATATATCCTATCATCACCGACCTGGATAATGACTTATCTTACGTACCGGACAAGACAGCTGATTTTTTCGGCTTTGAAGCCGGCGAGCATACCTGCTTCTTTGAACAGCTGAGCTCTTGTGTCAACGACATTGACCTGCCGGAATATAAGCAGGAAATCCGCTATCGCTTAAATGGTGAAAAACCGGATGATATATTTTATGTCCGCATGGGAAAGCATACCAAAGAATATATGATGGGATTTTATTCTGATATTTTTACCGGTGATGACGGACACCGCTACCATGTCCTCGTGCTCAGAAACGAAAATACCCTTCCGGATATCGACCCATATACATATCTTTATGGTCAGTCAAAGTTTGAAAGAGACATCAACGGCTATATCATGGAAAACAGGTCTGTAGCCATAATCGAGGTGGAGATAGGTCATATAGATGAGTTCAATATACTGTATGGTTCCAATTTCAACACTGCAATCCAGCGTGAGCTTGCGCTCAAGTTCATCTACATGATGGATGGCAGCACCGCTACCTACTATATGAATAATTGCAAGTTTGTATTTGTGGTAAAGGAAGCAGACCGTGCCTTGGCCGAGGCCTTCTATCAGAAAATTGCCGATACAATAAAGTCCATGTATTTCTTTAAATGCTTTAAATTTGAGTTTGATATATATGCTGCGTGTCTGATTCTCAAGGATTATGATGGTGATACCTCAACTGTCATCAGCAAGGTGGAGTACACTCTAGACCGCGCGAAGGAGCTTCACAGCCCTGATTTGTTATTTTTCAATGATATGGTCAGGTTCAATGGCAGCTCGCATATAGATATCATGAAAATCATTCATCAGTCGGTTATCAATAGCTGTGATGGCTTTTTTGTAGAGTTTCAGCCAATTGTAAAGGCTTGCAATGGTGAAATAATGGGTGCTGAGGCTCTGGTGCGTTGGAAAAAGGAGCCTTTTGGCACGGTGCCACCCGGACTGTTTATCGACTGGCTTGAGGATACCCCTGCTATGTATGAGCTCGGAAATTATATCATGAGAACTGCAATAAGCGCAGCCAGTGAATTTGCAAAGATAAAACCGGGCTTTTTCATCAATGTAAATGCATCCTCAGAGCAGCTTGAAAAGGAATGTTTTGTGGAAGATACTCTGGCAATTCTTAAAGAGTATGATTTTCCACCTTCACAGCTATGGATAGAGATTACAGAGCGATGCAGAGATCTGCCTATATCTATGATAAAGAAAACCGTCACTGCATTCAGGGAAGCCGGAATCCACATCACTATGGATGACTATGGCACAGGAAGCTCTTCATCTCAGATGATGCTTGAGCTTCCTGTAGAGGGTATCAAGATAGATATGTTCTTTGTTAAAGACATTCTCGAGGAGAAAAAGAAGCAGGCACTTGTAATCGGAATGATTAATTTTGCCAATGCCGCAGACTTAAGGATATGTATTGAAGGCATAGAAAATGATAGCCTTGAGAGCTATCTCAGGCAGTTCGACGTCACCTGTTTTCAGGGCTATCACTACTCTAGGCCTATCTGTCAGGATGAGCTCATGAAGCTTCTTATAAAGCCATAGCCCTGGATATTACTCAAGATTTTCCTTAAATACTGTCAGTGCTCCATTTTTCTTTAAAATCAGCATGACAATTGCTGCCACTATGCTTCCGGCCACTGTAGAGATAAGGAATGGCACTATGTATATAAACATGCCTTCCGGCTGAATAAGCATCACGTATTTTGCAAGAGGATACGCTGCCAGACCTCCGAGTATGCCTGTGCCAAGCGCCTCTGCAATACATGTCGGTATGATTTTTTTGCTGAATCTGTACATCAGTCCACAGCACAAAGCACCTACCATGCTTCCCGGGAATGCCATGAGGCTTCCAAGTCCTGTCAGGTTTCTGATGATACTCGCACAAAATGCCACACCGACACCCCATGCAGGTCCTAAAAATACTGCTGCGCATATATTTACCATGTGCTGTACAGGTGCACATTTGCTGCCGGCAACAGGGAAGCTTATTAAGCTTCCTGCTACAGCAACTGCCACAAGCACTCCTGCCATGGCAATCTTTCTGATTGAAAGAGTTCTTTTTTTAGTGTTCTTTTTACTTTCCATTATTACCTCACCTTAAAGTATATCGCATATTTCTGTACTAAAAAGTTACAATATATCAATATACTCTCCTGCAAGTGCCTTGTTCATGCTTCGCACTGCACAGAACTTACCGCACATACTGCATGCCTCGCTGTGGTCATCCTCAGGCAGACGGTCATCCCTGATAGCCTTAGCTGTCTCAGGATCAAGCGCACATGCAAACTGTGCATCCCAGTCGAGCACACGTCTGGCATCTGCCATCTTATCATCTATATCTCTGGCTCCCGGTATTCCCTTTGCAATATCAGCTGCATGAGCCGCAATCTTTGACGCAATAATTCCCTGCTTTGTATCCTCCACATTTGGAAGAGCAAGATGCTCCGCAGGTGTCACGTAGCAAAGGAAAGCTGCGCCGTTCATTGCTGCCACTGCTCCACCGATTGCTGCTGTGATGTGGTCATAGCCCGGTGCGATATCTGTTACAAGAGGTCCAAGTACATAAAATGGTGCTCCCATACAGATTGACTGCTGTACCTTCATGTTTGCTGCTACCTGATCAAGCGGCACATGTCCCGGTCCCTCTACCATGACCTGTACGTTGTGATCCCATGCACGCTTTGTGAGCTCTCCAAGTCTTACAAGCTCCTCTATCTGGCATACATCTGTTGCATCTGCCAGGCATCCCGGTCTGCAGGCATCTCCAAGCGAGATTGTCACATCGTGCTCCTCACAGATTTCAAGTATCTCATCATAGTGCTCGTAGAAAGGATTTTCCTCTCCTGTCATGCACATCCATGCAAATACAAGGCTGCCTCCACGGCTTACGATATTCATCTTACGCTTGTGCTTTTTAATCTGGTCTATCGTTTTTCTTGTGATTCCACAGTGAAGTGTGACAAAGTCCACTCCATCCTCTGCATGGAGTCTGACTACATCGACAAAATCCTGTGCTGTAAGTGTTGCAAGATCACGCTGATAGTGGATAACACTGTCATAAACAGGCACTGTTCCTATCATTGCAGGACATTCGCTTGTAAGCTTCTGTCTGAATGGCTGTGTGTTGCCATGGCTTGAAAGATCCATGATAGCCTCTGCTCCAAGCTTTACAGCACTCATGACCTTCTGCATCTCCACATCATAGTCCTTGCAGTCTCTTGACACACCGAGGTTTACATTGATTTTTGTGCGAAGCATGCTTCCAACACCCTCTGCATCAAGTGACTTGTGATGCTTGTTAGCAGGAATAGCTACCTTTCCGCTTGCAACAAGCTCCATCAGCTTGTCTACATCCATTTTCTCTTTCTTTGCTACCTTTTCAATTTCAGGTGTTACGATGCCCTTTCTTGCGGCATCCATCTGTGTTGTGTAATTACTCATTGTACTCTCCTGTTCTTTATTTTATTACTGTTAATTAGTAGTTATTACTATTCTTATTATTACTGCTATTAATTATTTAACATGTGCTTATTTCATTGTATGAACAACGCTCCATGATTCATAGGACCGCTGCCGTGTCCCAGGTCAAGCATGGCTTTTAAACATGCTGTGACATATCTCTTGCCGTTATCCACAGCCTGCTCGAGCGACTGACCCTTTGCCAGACCGCTGGCTATCGCTGATGAAAGCGTGCAGCCTGTGCCGTGTGAGTTTGGATTATCCACTCTTTTGGTCTCAAATGTGATGATTTGCTTTCCATCCCACAAATAGTCACACACACATGCTGTGTCTGTGAAATGACCTCCCTTGCTTAAAACCGGACAGCCGTATTTATCATAAACAGCCTTTGATGCCTCTATGATGTCATCTGTGCTTTCAATCTGTCTGCCTGATATCACCTCAAGCTCAGGGATATTTGGCGTGATGATGTCAGCCAGTGGAAAAAGCTTCTCCATCAGAGTGTTTGCGGCATTTTCTTCAAGCAGCCTGCTTCCGCTTGTAGCGACCATCACCGGGTCCAGAACTATGTTTTTTGCCTTATATTTTACAAGACCTGCGGCAATCGCCTCAATTGTATCTACCGATGATGTCATACCGATTTTCACCGCATCCGGAAAAATATCCGTAAAAACAGCCTTCATCTGTGCCTCAATAAAATCAGCCGGTACATTCATCACCGCATCAACTCCCATGGTGTTTTGTGCCGTGAGTGCCGTGATTACGCTCTCGCCAAACACACCGTTTGCAAGCATGGTCTTTAAATCGGCCTGCACTCCTGCACCACCGCTTGAATCGCTTCCCGCAATTGTAAGTGCTGTATGCATATTTACGCTCCTTTCTACTGAATGTTGTGATTTCTCGTAACTGTTCAGTATCTTCAAAATATTGTTTAATTACTGTAGTTATAGCAGTATGTCATACTGTGATTACAGAATTTTATCGCATATTTCTGCGAGTTCCTTGGCTGCAGCCTTTATATCTGCGCTTGCAAATATCGCTCCTACCACTGCGATTCCTGCAATCCCTGTGCCCTTTAGCGTGACCGCATTGTCTGCATTTATGCCTCCGATTGCAACAACCGGTATATCGACAGCCGCCGTGATTTCACGCAGAAGCTCCTTTGTCATAGGCTTTGCATTGAGCTTTGTGGTAGAGCCAAACACGGCTCCACTTCCCAGATAGTCCGCGCCATCAGCTTCTGCCCTCTTTGCCTGCTCCACGGTCTTTGCCGTGACTCCTATTATCTTGTCAGTTCCAAGAAGCTTCCTGGCCTCCGCCGGATTCATGTCATCCTGTCCCAGATGTACTCCATCGGCAGCTATATCAATTGCAAACTGCACGTTATCATTGATGATGAGCGGCACCTTGTGCTCATGACAGATTCTCTTTATCTCAAGAGCCTCACTATACTCATCCTTAAGCCCTGCATCAGAATCCGTACTCAGAATATCCTTGTCACGGATCTGAATCATAGTGGCACCGCCCTCTATCGCAAGCTTCACATGCTCAGAAAGCCTCGCTCCGTGCAGCCACTGCCTGTCTGTTATAGCGTAGAGCTTTAAATCAGTTTTGTTCATATATACCTTTTACCTCTTATCCTGTTGTTTTCCAAATATAAGACTCATGACCTGCATACCAATTGTCTGTCATACAGCGATATTCACATCAGTTCATAATCACCATCGCATATATGATATACTGCATCAATCAGCCTGTCCCGGTATGCAGCATTTCCGGGCTTAATGAAATAACAGCTGTTTGTCTCTCTGCCGTGCTCTGCCATATCAGAGGCAGCAAGAGCGCCTGCACTCTTCATGCAGCTAAGTGCTGCTGTGACTGCACCGTATTTATCATCGCAATCAGCCGCAACAAACGCACAAATGAGCCCTGAAAGCATACATCCGGTGCCTGTCACCCTCTTCATCATAGAATGGCCGCCTGTGATGCTTCCTACCCTGTAATTATGCGTGTATCCGTCAGCATCCGACGCAACAGCATTCACTACACAATTATCCATCACACCGGTACTCATCGCATCAGTACTCATCAGACTTCTTTCATTATTGTCATAGCAATCAGCTTCATCACATAATTCTGCCACATAATCGGTCTCACCTGTAATCACACAGATACAGCCATATCTCAGGGCCGCCCTGCACACAAGCGCCTTTGCATCAGACTCATCTGCCGTATCGGTCACTTCCACGCCACCATCGCACCTGCCATGCTCCATAACAGCCTTGACTTCAGACAAATTGCCCTTAATCACATCCACATGCACCTCGTCAAGCAGGCTCATCACAAAATCCATCCTGAAGCGGCTCACGCCCACACCAACCAGATCAAGCACAATAGGAATATTCTTTTTCGCTGCCATCCTCGCAGCAATGCGCATCGCCTCAAAGCGCTCCTCAGAAGGAGTGCCTATATTCAGGTTCAGCCCATCGCAGATACCCGTGACCTCATCCATCTCCTGCGGTGCCATAGCCATAATAGGCCTGGCCCCACATGCCAGCTCAATATTGGCCACATCATTGATAGTAACCATATTTGTGATGTTGTGAATCAAAGGACTGCGTGACTTAAGCTTTTCTATAAAATTATTCATCTGTATCTCTTTACAACTATTCATAATCACCCACACATTCAAAAAGCGGATATACCGCCAATGAGTATATCCGCCTAAAAATCGTGCGATATTATCCTACGTTGGCATTATCCAAATCAGGTTATGGGTCAAGACACTACCAGTCTACTCTCAGCCGGCTAAACACCAGCTCCCCTGTTGTGTTTTAAAATTAAATCCAATAACAATGTAACTATCCAAAACAAGAAAATCTGCTGCTTACATGCAAGCATGACGCATCAGCTTTTTTTGTTCTCAGTGGTTCTGAATAGTCATTATATTTAATATAATACGCACTCCCCAATAAATCAAGCAAAATCCGCAAGTGTACTCATATTCGTACATCAAGCGCTGCTGGTCACACTGTCAGGTGTGAACAGTAACCATCAAACACAATCCCGGTAACACCGAGCCCCGAGGTGTTACCGTAGCACTCATTATCCCGCCACAACGTAAGGGCGTAAGCCCCGGGCACCGGGGTGCACACGCACTCTCCCGAGGCGCGAATAGCGAAGTGGCTTAGATACTGTAGAAATTATGCCCATGAATCGAGTAGGAGGCGGTGACTAACCGCCGTCCTCTCACAGCACCGTACGTACCGTTCGGTATACGGCGCTTTCAATAGTTGACGTGCACAGACTGATAGGCTGTGGCTAAATCGTAAAAGCCACTGTTTATCAGTCTTTCTTTATTCAGCGCCCAAATCACAGCTTTGTTATTGCTGATATACCAATACTTTCTGCGACTGTTTGCTATTGTTGCCGCATAGTGTTCTGGGATTCCCAGCTTGACTAGATTTTTATATTTCGTTCTAGGTTTCTTCCACTGTTTCCATATGCACATGCGTATTCTGTGATAGAGCCATCCGTTGATATCATCTATGTTGTTCTTCATGCTTGCAATTCCGTAGTAGTTAAGCCATCCTCTTG
>ERZ857972.111-NODE-111-length-99668-cov-8.004758_pt1 | contig 99668 bp, 65 predicted proteins | sample MGYA00519757_ERZ857972 | MGnify/ENA primary metagenome ERZ857972 (study PRJEB31778, sample SAMEA3449383) | human gut metagenome | biome: human gut; feature: human-associated habitat; material: faeces | place: United Kingdom | collected 2010/2012 ...
CGAGTGATTCTATTACAAACATTTGTCTGGATAGTGGATTTGAAAGTCAGAGAACGTTTAACCGAGTATTTAAAGAAAGATATAAAATATCACCAAGTGATTATCGAAGTACTTGTGTGAAAGAGATGTTGTCATAAAAGGTTCTGTTGATAGAAATATTTACTTTGATTTCACAGTACTATGTATTTGATTTTATGTGTGGATGATATAATATAAAAATATTTGTAGAAAAAAGCGCTTTATTTTATGAGGAATATTTCAACGCAGCATGATGAAAAATAGAATAGTAGTAAGAGAGAAAAGTGCAAATGAGAATCGAACATTTGTACTTTTTTCTTGCCTTCATCTATATACTTTCAAAAAAATGTCTGATATAATAGGGACTGTTACAAGAACAAACAGTAAAAATATGACAGAACCGGAGCCTAGTATCATCAGGTATTTCCGAGTGCTGTTTTATCCGCAAATATGAATTTTGTGACTTTTATTCGTAACGAGACCAAAATGACCTTTATTCGAGACAAAAATAGGCGTTTCGTTACGAATCTGGATACGAATTTTTGGCTGATAATGATCATAGTAAAAGTCACAAATGGAGGGATTTACCATGAATGCAGAAAAAGGACATTCGCAATCCGCTGACAATAGTCAGCTACTTGCTCATAAAAGCAGCCCGCAGGGCGGACATGCTTTTAAATTAAAAGCCCCATATAAGCCAACCGGAGACCAGCCACAGGCGATTGCAGAGCTTGTAAAAGGCTTCAAGGAAGGCAACCAGTTCGAGACTCTGCTGGGAGTTACCGGTTCCGGTAAGACATTTACGATGGCAAATGTCATCGCACAGTTAAATAAACCAACTCTGGTACTTGCACACAATAAAACACTGGCGGCGCAGCTTTACGGTGAAATGAAAGAATTCTTCCCTGAGAACGCAGTGGAATATTTTGTCTCCTATTACGACTACTACCAGCCGGAGGCATATGTGCCATCTACAGACACCTATATTGCAAAAGATGCCTCCACAAATGATGAAATCGACAAGTTGCGATTATCGGCAACGGCGGCTCTCTGTGAGCGCAGGGATGTAATCGTTGTATCCTCTGTTTCCTGTATTTATGGTCTGGGCGCGCCGGAAGAGTTCTTTGATATGATGATTTCACTTCGTCCGGGAATGGAGAAAGACAGAGATGATGTGATCAAAGCGCTGATCGACATTCAGTACAATCGTAATGAAATGGATTTTCATCGAGGTACATTCCGTGTGCGGGGTGATGTACTGGAGATTTTTCCTGCCAACTATTCTGACCGTGCGATCCGTGTAGAATTTTTCGGAGACGAGATCGACCGCATTACAGAAGTAGATGTCCTGACTGGTGAAATTCGCAGTGAACTGAAACATGCCGCGATTTTCCCGGCATCTCATTATGTTGTGCCACAGAGCCAGATTCAGAGAGCCGCAGATGCCATCCTCGAAGAAATGAAAGAACAGGTTGCCTATTTTAAAGGTGAGGACAAGCTGATCGAGGCACAGCGTATTGCCGAGAGAACAAATTTCGATGTAGAAATGATGAAAGAAACCGGATTCTGTTCCGGCATTGAGAATTACTCACGACACCTTACCGGACTGGCACCGGGACAGCCGCCGTATACGCTGATGGACTATTTTAAAGATGATTTTCTTCTTATTATAGATGAGTCCCACAAAACCGTCTCACAGGTTGGCGGTATGTATGCCGGTGATCAGAGCCGTAAACAGACACTGGTGGATTATGGGTTCCGCCTGCCGTCTGCGAAGGACAATCGTCCGTTGAGTTTTGATGAATTCGAAAACAAACTGGATCAGGTGATGTTTGTCTCGGCGACACCGGGACAGTATGAGGCGGATCATGAGATGCTCCGCGCAGAGCAGATCATCCGCCCGACCGGACTTCTGGATCCGAAGGTTGAGGTGCGTCCGGTGGAAGGGCAGATCGATGACCTGATCGGAGAAGTCAATAAAGAAGTAGGAAAGGGCAATAAGATTCTTATCACGACACTGACAAAACGTATGGCGGAAGATCTGACGGATTATATGAAAGATGTCGGCATTCGTGTACGTTATCTCCACTCAGATATTGATACCCTTGAGCGCGCGGAGATCATCAGGGATATGCGTCTGGACGTTTTTGATGTACTGGTAGGAATCAATCTTCTGCGAGAAGGTCTGGACATTCCGGAAATCACACTGGTAGCCATTCTGGATGCGGATAAAGAAGGATTCCTGCGTTCAGAAGTTTCTCTGATCCAGACGATCGGACGTGCTGCCCGTAACAGCGAAGGTCATGTTATTATGTATGCTGATGTGATAACGGATTCCATGCGAAAGGCAATTCAGGAGACTGAGCGAAGAAGAAATATTCAGGAAGCATACAATAAAGAACATGGAATTACACCGACCACGATCAAAAAGGCAGTACGCGATCTGATTACTGTTTCCAGGGCCGTTGCTGAGACAGAAGATAAACTGAAGAAAGATCCGGAATCCATGACAAGGAAAGAACTGACAAAACTGATTGGACAGGTGGAAAAGCAGATGCGCGCAGCGGCCGCAGATCTGAATTTCGAACAGGCCGCAGAACTGCGTGACAAGATGATTGAGCTTAAGAAAAATCTGGATGAGATGGATTCATGAGATACAGGGAAAATGTCAGAGCTTATCCGCGTAGCGTGTGATTAATTTTTACTTTACGCTTGTACAGTGATGGAGAGCGTGCTAAAATAGAACGAGCACGACACGAAAGAAGGATAGAAATATGCAGTTTTCCAAAAGACTAGACAGATTTGGAGAGGAAATTTTTGCAGCCCTGAATAATCGCCGTATGGAGCTGGAACAGCAGGGGATGAAAATTTATAATATGAGTGTGGGAACACCGGATTTTAAGACACCGGAGCACATCAAGAAAGCGCTTGCAGAAGCGGCAATGGATGACAATAACTGGAAGTACAGTCTTCGTGATCTTCCGGAATTGCTCGAGGCAGTCTGTGCTTATTATAAGAAACGATTTGATGTGGAACTGACACCGGATATGGTCATGACTGTTTACGGAAGTCAGGAAGGTATGGGACATCTGGGGATGGCGCTTTGTGATGAAGGCGATGTGGTATTGCTTCCGGATCCATGTTATCCGGTATTTGCCGCAGGAAGTCTGATGGCAGGCGCTAAGCCTTACTATTATCCGCTGGTAGCAGAACATGATTTCCTTCCATATGTAAAGGACATCCCGGAAGAAGTGGCTAAGAAAGCCAGATACATGGTTGTTTCCCTGCCGTCCAATCCGGTCGGAAGTATTGCCACACCAGGGATATACGAAGAAATCGTAGAGTTTGCGCGTAAGTATGATATTCTGATCATTCATGATAATGCATACAGTGATATTATCTTTGACGGAGCGCATGGCGGAAGCTTCCTTTCTACAGAAGGAGCGCGGGAAGTTGGTGTGGAATTTTTCAGCCTTTCCAAGTCCTTTAATGTAACCGGTGCGAGAATCAGTTTTCTGGTAGGCCGTCCGGATGTGATCGCAGCACTTCGTAAATTAAGAAGCCAGATTGATTTTGGCATGTTCCTTCCAATACAGAAAGCAGCTATTGCGGCACTGAACGGTCCGCTGGAAAGTGTACAGGAGCAGTGCAATATGTATCAGGAAAGACGTGATGCACTTTGTAATGGCCTTCGGGAAATCGGCTGGGATCTTCCGAATGGAAAGGGAACCATGTTTGTCTGGGCAAGAATTCCGGGTGGACGTACTGACAGTATGGCATTCTGTATGGAATTGATGGAAAAAGCTGGCGTTATCGTAACTCCTGGTGCAAGTTTCGGACCGCATGGAGAAGGATATGTACGTTTTGCGCTTGTACTGCCGCCGGATAAGATCCGCGAGGTAATAGATGCAATCCGCAGAAGCGGAATCTGAGGAAGCAGCACATATCTGCAGAAAGATTTATTTACAATAAATTAAGAACAGAATTTTACATAATCACAGTAGATCTGACACAAAGTAACAGAGGGGAAAGACAGATTTTTCCGATTTGTGTCTGTACTGTGATTTTTTTTGATTTTTAAAAAAATTAGTAATTATCTGTTGACAAACAATAATGACAGTGCTATCTTAACAGTATAGATGTTAGCACTCCTCATTATTGAGTGCTAACAAATAAGGCGGAAAGGAGCTGGGAACATGGATGAACAGTTGACGGATCGTAAGAAACGAATCCTGAAAGCAATCATTAAGACATACATGGAGACAGGTGAACCGGTCGGTTCAAGGACGATATCCAAGGACGCCGATCTGAATGTCAGCTCAGCAACGATCCGGAATGAGATGTCTGACTTGACAGATATGGGCTACATCGTACAGCCACATACGTCGGCAGGAAGAATCCCTTCTGACAAGGGCTATCGCCTTTATGTGGATGAGCTGATGAAGGAAAAGGAAGACGAGATCGAAGAGATTCGTAATCTGATGATTGAGAAGACAGACAAGATGGAAAAAGTGCTTAAGAATGTGGCACGTGTCCTTGCTTCCAATACAAATTATGCAACGATGGTTTCGGTTCCCCAGTACAGCGGAAATAAACTGAAATTTATTCAGTTGTCCCGTGTTAATGAACAGCAGCTTGTAGCAGTGGTTGTATGTGAGGGAAATGTCATTCGTAACCAGATTATTGATCTGGATGAAGAGATGGATGATGAGACACTCCTGAAACTGAATTTACTTCTTAATACCAATCTGAACGGACTGCCGATTCAGGATATCAATCTGGGAATGATTGCCAGACTGAAAGAACAGGCAGGTATTCACAGCGGACTGGTTGCAAGAGTACTGGATGCAGTTGCAGCTACGATTCATGTTGATGAAGATGATCTGGAAATCTATACGTCAGGTGCGACGAACTTTTTTAAATATCCGGAACTGTCCGACAAGACGAAGGCAACCGAATTGATTTCTACTTTCGAAGAAAAGCAGCAACTGGTTGATCTGGTCAAAGAACGGATGGCGGATGATAATACCGGAGTTCAGGTGTACATCGGAGATGAACTTCCGATCTCGACCATGAAAGACTGCAGTGTTGTTACTGCTACTTATGAACTGGGCGAGGGTATGCATGGAACAATCGGTATCGTAGGACCGAAGCGAATGGATTATGAAAATGTAGTAAATAGTCTGAAGACCCTCAAGGTCGAACTCGACGAGGTATTCAAAAAAAATAAAAATAACCAAGACAGTTAGCTGTCAAACTGGAAAGGCGGTAGAAGAAACGTGTCAGAAACAACAAAAACAACTGGTGTGCAGGACGAAGCAGAGAAAGAAGTTCCGGAGACTGAAGAACCTGTAACAGAACCAGTCGAAGAATCGCCGGAGGCAACCGCAGGAGAGAATCCGGAAGGAGAAAAAGAAGCGGATGCCGCAGATGAGAAAGAATCAAAAGGAAAGACATCTTTCTTTGGCAAAAAGAAAAAAGATAATAAACTGGAACAGCAGATCGAAGATCTGACAGACCGTTTAAAACGAAACATGGCTGAGTTTGATAACTTCCGTAAACGTACGGAAAAAGAAAAATCCAGCATGTATATCATTGGAGCGAAGGATATTATTGAGAAAATCCTTCCGGTGGTAGATAACTTTGAAAGAGGCCTTGCACAGGCAACGGAAGGTGATCCGTTTGCTGAGGGCATGGAAAAAATCTACAAACAGCTCACCACTACACTGGAGAGCTTGGGAGTAGAGCCGATCGAAGCCGTTGACAAAGAATTCAATCCGGATCTTCACAATGCAGTAATGCATGTAGAAGACGAATCCGTTGGAGACAATATTATTGTGGAGGAACTTCAGAAAGGATACACCTATAAGGGATTTGTAGTCCGCCACAGCATGGTTAAGGTTGCAAACTGATCGTGCTCAAGGAAAAAGGAAGCGGCTGCGAAGCAGACATTTGCTTTTTCTGGCACGATCCTGACGAAATCAGAAGTGCGAAGCACGTAAGATGCGATGAGCATCTTGATTTCGGAGGGACACTTAAAGGTCGTTCGAAGGAACTTAATGAGTCCGACCGTAGGGAGAGACGAATTTAGTGAATCGAACTTCCTTAATTGAATATTTAATAATCTTAGAATAAACAGGAGGAACATTATCATGGGAAAAATTATTGGTATTGACTTAGGTACAACAAACAGTTGTGTAGCTGTAATGGAAGGTGGACAGCCGACCGTTATCGCAAATACAGAAGGAGCTAGAACTACACCATCTGTAGTCGCTTTCACAAAGACAGGTGAGCGTCTTGTAGGTGAACCTGCAAAACGTCAGGCCGTAACAAACGCAGACAGAACAATCTCTTCCATTAAGAGAGAGATGGGTACAGATTATCGTGTAACAATCGATGAGAAGAAATATTCTCCTCAGGAAATTTCAGCTATGATTCTTCAGAAACTGAAAAAAGATGCAGAAGGATATCTTGGAGAAACTGTTTCAGAAGCAGTTATTACAGTTCCGGCATACTTCAACGATGCTCAGCGTCAGGCAACCAAAGATGCAGGTAAGATTGCTGGTCTTGATGTAAAACGTATCATCAACGAACCTACAGCAGCAGCTCTTGCATACGGACTTGACAACGAAAAAGAACAGAAGATCATGGTTTACGACTTAGGTGGCGGTACATTCGATGTATCCGTTATCGAGATCGGTGATGGTGTTATCGAAGTTCTTTCCACAGCTGGTAACAACCGTCTTGGTGGTGATGACTTTGACCAGAAAGTTACAGACTGGATGATCGAAGAATTCAAGAAAGCAGAAGGCGTAGACTTAAGCAATGATAAGATGGCTCTTCAGAGACTGAAAGAAGCAGCAGAGAAAGCTAAAAAAGAACTTTCTTCCGCAACAACAACAAACATCAACCTTCCGTTCATCACTGCAACAGCAGAAGGACCGAAGCATTTCGATATGAACCTTACAAGAGCTAAATTCGATGAGCTGACACATGATCTCGTAGAAAAGACAGCAGAGCCGGTTCGCCGTGCACTGTCTGACGCAGGAATCACAGCTTCCGAACTTGGTCAGGTACTTCTGGTAGGTGGATCTACACGTATTCCGGCTGTACAGGACAAAGTAAAACAGCTCACAGGTAAAGAGCCAAGCAAAAATCTGAACCCGGATGAGTGCGTTGCACTTGGTGCCTCCGTACAGGGTGGTAAACTTGCCGGTGATGCAGGTGCCGGTGATATCCTTCTTCTGGATGTTACTCCGCTGTCACTGTCCATCGAGACAATGGGTGGTATCGCAACTCGTCTGATCGAGAGAAATACAACTATCCCGACAAAGAAGAGCCAGATCTTCTCCACAGCAGCAGACAACCAGACAGCTGTAGATATCAATGTAGTACAGGGTGAGCGTCAGTTCGCGAAAGATAACAAATCCCTCGGTCAGTTCCGTCTGGACGGAATCCCGCCGGCACGTCGTGGTGTTCCGCAGATTGAAGTTACATTTGATATTGATGCCAACGGTATCGTAAACGTATCCGCTAAGGATCTTGGTACAGGAAAAGAACAGCACATCACAATCACAGCCGGTTCCAACATGTCTGATTCTGAAATTGACAAAGCAGTCAAAGAAGCTGCTGAATTCGAAGCTCAGGATAAGAAACGTAAAGAGGGAATCGATACAAGAAACAATGCAGATTCCATGGTATTCCAGGTTGAGAATGCACTGAAAGAAGCCGGAGATAAGATTGACGCCAACGACAAAGCAGCAGTTGAGACAGATCTGAATGCACTGAAAGATCTCCTTGCTCAGACAGCAAATGCAGAAATGACAGATGCTCAGATCGCAGATATCAAAGCAGCTCAGGAAAAAATGATGGAAAGTGCTCAGAAACTTTTCGCAAAAATGTATGAGCAGACACAGCAGGCCGGCGGTCAGGCAGGTCCGAACCCGGGAGCAGGCGCAGGTGCAGCTCAGGGCGGAAATGAATCTGGCTATGGCGATGATGTTGTAGACGCTGATTATAAAGAAGTCTAATGATACCAAGGGTTTAAAAATTCAGGAGTCATTCATGCTTGCATGTGATGACTCCTGAGTTTGAAACCCGCGACATACGAGAAAGTAGCGATTTATGTAGTAAATCAGCGGATTTTGAATATGTTCAGACCGGTGGAAGCTGTGCAGCAGCAGAACAGGTCGTGATATCTGAAAACGCAAATCAAAGATATAGGAAAGAGAAAAGATGGCTGATAAAAGAGATTACTACGAGGTCCTGGGTGTCAGCAAGACAGCCAGTGATTCAGAATTAAAAAGTGCATATCGAAAATTAGCCAAGAAATATCATCCGGACGTAAATCCTGGAGACAAAGAAGCGGAAGCGAAGTTCAAAGAAGCAACAGAAGCATACAGCGTACTGAGTGATGCAGAAAAGAGAAGACAGTATGACCAGTTTGGCCATGCTGCTTTTGAACAGGGCGGTGGTGGAGCCGGCGGATTCGGCGGCTTTGACTTCAACGGTGCAGACATGGGTGATATTTTCGGTGACATTTTCGGAGATCTGTTTGGAGGTGGCGGAAGACGCCGTACCAACAACGGACCGATGAAGGGTGCTAACTTACGTGCACGTGTAAACATTACCTTTGAAGAAGCCGTGTTTGGATGTGACAAAGAACTCGAAATCGTTCTGAAAGATGAATGTACGACCTGTCACGGAACCGGTGCAAAACCGGGAACACAGCCGACTACCTGTCCGAAATGTCATGGAGAAGGTCAGATTGTCTATACACAGCAGTCTATGTTTGGTATGGTTCGAAATGTACAGACCTGTCCGGACTGTAACGGAAGCGGAAAGATCATCAAAGAAAAATGTACTTCCTGCCGCGGCACAGGTTATACATCTTCAAGAAAGAAGATTCAGGTCTCCATTCCGGCAGGTATTGACAATGGACAGAGCATCCGTATCCGTGACAAAGGTGAGCCGGGAACCAATGGTGGACCAAGAGGTGATCTGCTTGTAGAAGTAAATGTTGCACGTCACCCGATCTTCCAGAGACAGGATATGAACATCTTCTCAACAGCACCGCTGACCTATGCACAGGCAGCGCTGGGGGGTGAAATCCACATCAACACAGTGGATGGAGATGTTGCATACGAGGTAAAACCTGGAACTCAGACAGACACTCGCATCCGTCTGAAGGGAAAAGGTGTTCCTTCTCTGAGAAATAAAAACATCCGTGGTGACCATTATGTAACACTGGTCGTTCAGGTTCCGACAAAACTTAATGAAGAAGCGAAAGAAGCTCTTCGCAAGTTTGATGAGGCCTGTGGCAACAGGCCTGCTTCCGAGTCAAAAGACGGATCTGAGAAATCAGAAAAGAAGAAAAAGAGTTTTATGGATAAACTCAAAGAAACTTTTGAGGACTAAATCTGCTAAACTTAAAGAAACTTTTCAGGAAAAGAGGGAAACCTCTTTTCTTTTTTTGCGCTATCATGTATTATAAAAGATAAGGCAAAATTGCGGACACAGTTTTCTGTGGTACAATTTGCAGATATCGTAAAGTTGTCGTACAGAACAAGACAGGAGATTACAATATATGAAATGGAACCGTTTTACCATTAAGACAAAAACAGAAGCAGAAGACATGATCATCTGTACTCTTGCAGAAATCGGTGTGGAAGGTGTGGAGATTCAGGATCACCAGCCACTGACCGAAGAAGATAAAGCACAGATGTTTGTTGACATCATGCCGGAAGGACCGGCGGATGACGGCATTGCTTATCTGAATTTTTATCTTGAAGAAGATGCAGATAAAGAAACCATTCTTCGTGATGTCAGAAATGCACTGGAAGAACTTCGTACCTTTATGGATATCGGTGAGGCGACGATTGAAGAATCCCAGACTGAGGACAAAGACTGGATCAACAACTGGAAAAAGTTTTTCCATCAGTTCTATGTGGACGATATTCTGATCGTTCCATCCTGGGAAGAGGTAAAAGAAGAAGACAAGGACAAGATGATTCTTCATATCGATCCGGGGACTGCATTCGGAACCGGTATGCATGAGACAACACAGCTTGTTATCCGTCAGTTAAAGAAATACGTAAAACCGGGCATCGAACTTCTCGATGTCGGAACCGGAAGCGGAATCTTAGGAATTACAGCCCTCAAACTAGGCGCCGGTCATGTGGTAGGAACTGACCTGGATCCATGTGCTGTTCCGGCAGTACAGGATAATAAAGAAGCCAATGAAATCGTAGATGAAACATTCGATATGATGATCGGAAACATCATCGATGACAAAGAAGTGCAGGATCAGGTGGGCTATGAGAAATATGACATCGTAGCTGCAAATATCCTTGCGGATGTGCTAGTACCGCTGACACCGGTCATTGTTCATCAGATGAAAAAAGGCGCTTATTACATCACCTCCGGTATTCTTGATGTCAAAGAAGAAGTAGTCAGAGAAGCTGTTGCAAAAGCAGGTCTGACACTTGTGGAAGTGACCAGACAGGGTGAATGGGTCTGCGTGACTGCAAGAAAGGACTGAGACGATGCAGAGGTTTTTTGTAGAGCCACATCAGATTGATGAGGGAGCACATCAGATTCACATCCTCGGAAGTGATGTCAATCATATTTCAAATGTCCTGCGCATGAAACAGGGCGAGGAACTCTGGATCAGCGACGGAGGTAAAAAGGAATACCGATGTACCATCGAGGAATTCAGCCCGGACGAAGTCCTTCTTCACATTATTTATGCACAGGAACCGGATTATGAGCTTCAGAGCCGTATCTATCTGTTTCAGGGACTTCCGAAGGCAGATAAAATGGAACTGATCATACAGAAGGCAGTTGAGCTCGGTGCATACGAAGTGATTCCGGTAGAGACAAAGCGTTGTGTCGTGAAACTGGACGGCAAAAAAGCAGCAAAAAAGGTTGAGCGCTGGAAACAAATCGCAGAAAGTGCTGCAAAGCAGTCAAAACGTATGCTGATCCCGAATGTACATGAAGTACTGACATTTAAAGAAGCGTTAAAATATGCAGAATCCATGGATGTCCGCCTGATTCCGTATGAACTTGCAAAAGGAATGCAGGAGACAAAGGAGATTCTTGCCGATATCCAGCCGGGACAGTCTATCGGAATTTTTATCGGACCGGAAGGCGGATTTGAAGAAAAAGAAGTAGAAACAGCAATCAGCGAAGGTGCGAAACCGATTACTCTGGGTAAACGTATCCTTCGTACAGAGACAGCCGGACTTGCCATTTTGTCAGTCCTGATGTTTCAGCTTGAGCAATAGATAAAAGAGGAGTGTTATGGAAGTTTATTTTGATAATTCTGCAACGACCAGATGCTATGATTCTGTAAAAGATATCGTAGTGAAGACGATGACAGAGGATTTCGGAAATCCATCTGCCATGCATTTAAAAGGTGTAGATGCAGAAAAATACGTAAAAGAATCGGCAAAGACGATTGCAGGTATTCTGAAAGTGCAGGAAAAAGAGATTCTGTTCACCTCAGGTGGTACAGAATCTGATAACCTTGCACTGATCGGTGGTGCACTGGCAAACAAGAGAAACGGAAATCACATTATTATTACATCGGTAGAACATGCAGCAGTCAGCCAGCCGGCATCTTTTTTGCAGGAACAGGGATTTGAAATCACTTATCTTCCGGTAGATCACGAAGGCAAAATAAAGATGAGTGCACTGGAAGCAGTTCTGCGCCCGGATACGATTATGGTTTCTACCATGCTTGTAAATAACGAAGTCGGTGCCGTGATGCCGGTAGAAGAAATTGCGAAGATGGTTCACGAAAAAAGCCCGAAGGCTCTTTATCATGTAGATGCCATCCAGGGATTTGGTAAATACCGCATTTACCCGAAAAAGATGGGCATCGATCTTCTTGCAGTCAGCGGACACAAGATTCACGGACCAAAGGGTATCGGATTTTTGTATATCAATGAAAAAGTAAAGATCATTCCGCAGATCCTTGGTGGCGGACAGCAGAGCGGAATGCGCTCCGGTACAGACAATGTGCCTGGAATCGCAGGACTCGGTGTGGCAGCTGCGCAGATTTATGAAAATCTCGACGAAAATGTAGAGCATATGTACCAGCTGAAAGAGCATATTGCAGAGGGCTTATCTGAGATTGAGGATATCCGTATCAATGGTATGCCGCTTCGCGAAGGTGCGCCACAGATTTTGAGCATCAGCGTTATGGGTGTGCGCAGCGAAGTCCTGCTTCATGCACTTGAAGATAAAGGAATCTACATTTCTGCCGGAAGTGCATGCTCCAGTCACAAGAGAAAACCGAGTGCGACGCTTTCTGCAATGGGAATGTCGAAAGACCAGATAGAAAGTACAGTACGTTTAAGTTTCTGTGAAGAAAACACTATGGAAGAAGCTGATTATTTCTTACAGACTATGAAAGAGCTTGTTCCGATGCTCCGCAGATACTCAAGAAAATAAACAACCAGTGTCGGAAAACACTGACAGAAAATTCAGGAGGAAATACCAGATATGATATTTCATGCATTTTTGATAAAATATGCAGAGATTGCCATCAAGGGCAAAAACAGATATCTGTTTGAGGATGCACTTGTAAAACAGATGAAACTGGCTCTCGAGCCGGTAGAAGGCGAATTTACCGTAACGAAAGAACAGGGCCGTGTATATGTGTTCTGTCCGGAAAAATATGATTTTGACGAGGCTGTAGAAGCATTACAGCGAGTGTTTGGTATCGTTGGTATCAGCCCGGTTGTCATTTATGAAGATCAGGGTTTTGATCAGATGGCAGAGGATGTCGTTGCCTACATGAAAGCAAGATATCCGGAATACAAAGGTTCCTTCAAGGTATACACAAGAAGAGCAAAAAAATCTTACCCGATTACCTCTATGGAAGTCAGCGCAGCAATAGGTGAAAAAATCCTCGATGCGTTCCCGGAGGCATCTGTTGATGTACACAATCCGGAAATGACACTTTCCGTAGAGATCCGTGACAAGATTTATGTATATTCCGAGACTCTTCCGGGACCGGGAGGGATGCCGATCGGAACAAACGGAAAAGCCATGCTTCTCCTTTCCGGTGGTATTGACAGTCCGGTAGCAGGTTATATGATCGCAAAACGTGGCGTCAAAATCGAGGCAGTGTATTTCCATGCTCCGCCGTACACAAGCGAACGTGCAAAACAAAAAGTCGTAGATCTTGCAAAACTGGTTGCACGCTACAGTGGTCCGATCCGTCTGCACGTTGTTAATTTTACAGATATCCAGCTTTATATCTATGATCAGTGCCCGCATGAAGAACTGACGATCATCATGCGTCGTTATATGATGCGTATTGCAGAGCATTTTGCACGCAAAGATAAATGTCTCGGCCTGATTACAGGAGAGAGCATCGGACAGGTTGCAAGCCAGACATTACAGAGCCTTGCAGCAACAGATGAAGTGTGCGAGCTTCCTGTATATCGTCCGGTCATTGGATTTGACAAAGAAGAAATCGTTCAGATTTCCAGAAAGATCAATACCTTTGAGACTTCAATCCAGCCATTTGAAGACTGCTGTACAATTTTTGTGGCAAAACATCCGGTAACAAAGCCGAATCTCAAGGTAATTCACAGATCCGAAGAGAAATTAAACGAGAAGATCGACCAGCTTGTAGAAGAAGCGCTGGCATCTACAGAAGTAATCGAAATTCAGTAAACAGTATGGAGTAGTTTCCCATAAAACATAAAAACAGCTTCTCATGCGTATGCACAGAAGCTGTTTTAAAACTGTCTTACTTTCATGATCTCCTTAAGGAGATGATACAGATCATTCAATTACATATGGCTGTACGATTGTCAGAATAGTATCAAGCATGCTGCCTTCAGCGTGGATATTCAGATTGATCGGTTTGGATAAGTCTAAACTGAAGATACCCATGATGGATTTTGCATCGATCACATATCTTCCGGATACTAAGTCAAAGTCACAGTCAAATTTACTGATCTCGTTAACAAATGCTTTCACTTTATCGATAGAATTCAGCGAGATTTTTAATGTTTTCATTTTGAGAACCTCCCTATTTAGTGTTATTATGTGATTAATCTTAACCGTACACTCCTGAAAAGTCAAGGGAAAATCGGACGAAATTACGGTTAAATATTCGTCCGTGTATATAAAAAACGTAACTATTCAGCAGGTAACTGTGAAGGTACTGAACAGTTATAAAAACAATAAAATCGGAGTACAAAGTGAAAATATCAGAAAATATATATGAGGTTAAAAAATATGAAAAAAAAGGTTGCCCTTCATAATCTGGGCTGTAAAGTAAATGCATACGAAGTAGAAGCAATGCAGCAGCTTCTGGAAAAAGCAGGATATGAGATCGTACCTTTTACGGAAGGAGCGGACGTATATCTGATCAATACCTGTACGGTTACGAATATTGCAGACCGTAAATCCCGACAGATGCTGCACAAGGCAAAAAAAATGAACCCGGATGCGATCGTGGTAGCTGCCGGATGCTATGCACAGGCAGACACAGAAAAACTCAAAGAAGACAACGCGGTTGACCTGATCCTCGGAAATAATCAGAAGACACAGATCGTGGAAGTTCTGGAAGAGTATGAGAAAGAACATTCCAAACAGGTGCAGGTGATCGAAATCAACCACACAAAAGAGTATGAGGAGCTTTCCATTGAGCAGACAGCGGAACATGTCCGCGCGTACATCAAGGTACAGGACGGATGCAACCAGTTCTGCACTTACTGCATCATCCCGTTTGCAAGAGGACGGGTGCGCAGCAGAAAAATTGCGGACGTATTAAGAGAAGTTGAGACACTGGCATCCAAAGGTTATAAAGAAGTCGTACTTACCGGAATCCACTTAAGTTCCTACGGCGTGGATTTTTCGAAAGAAGAAAGAGAGAGCCTTCTTTCCCTGATCCAGGCGGTAAGTAAAGTAGAAGGAATTCAGAGAATCCGTCTGGGCTCTCTTGAACCGAGGATCATTACCGAAGAATTTCTGGAAGGAATCGTTGCGACAGGAAAAGTCTGCCCTCATTTCCATCTGTCTCTTCAGAGCGGTTGCAACAAAACCCTGAAAAATATGAATCGCCGCTACAGTGCACAGGAATATGCAGAAAAATGTGAACTGATCCGTAAATATTATCCGGCACCGGCGCTTACAACGGATGTGATCGTGGGATTCCCGATGGAAACAGAAGAAGATTTTGAAGAGTCTTATGAATTTGTAAAAAACATTCATTTTTATGAGACGCATATTTTCAAATATTCCAGAAGACATGGGACAAAAGCAGCCGCTATGGATGGACAGCTTACAGAAGCAGTAAAAGCTCAGCGAAGCGAAAAGCTGCTTGAGCTTCATGATATCCGTGCAAAGGAATACGAAGAAGCAATGATCGGAAAGACAATCGAGCTTCTTCTTGAAGAAGAAATCGAAGAAGATGGAAAAATGTGGTATGTAGGACACAGCCGTGAGTATGTACGTGCCGTTATCGAAAAGACGGAGGCGCATCAGGTAAATGATCTTGTTGAGGCGAAGGTGACAGGATTTGTGACAGACCATCTTTTGCGTGCGGAATGATCCGCAAGTTGTAATGCCGGTTTTGACGATAGAATTTCAGCAAAAAAGGGTTCTTGTATTTTGATGAGAATTATATTAAAATAAAAAGGAAATCTTATTAAGGACGTGAGAAAAATGGCAGAAAACAGTTTGGGAAATACACAATATTTCAGAACAAAACCGGATCAGGATCTTGAAGTAAAAGAAGTCCTTGATCTGGTCTACAATGCAATGGATGAAAAGGGATATAATCCGGTAAACCAGATAGTCGGTTATATTATGTCCGGAGATCCGACTTATATTACCAGCCACAAAGGTGCGCGAAGCATGATCATGAAAGTCGAGAGAGACGAGCTGGTAGAAGAATTACTTAATGAATATATTAAGAACAAATCCTGGGAACGCTAGGAATATGCGGATTCTCGGATTAGATTACGGATCAAAAACAGTAGGAGTAGCCGTCAGTGATCCACTTGGCCTGACTGCGCAGAAGGTAGAAACGATATGGCGCAAACAGGAAAATAAACTTCGGCGAACTCTTGCAAGAATTGAAGAACTCATCGCAGAATATGAAGTAGAGAAAATCGTGTTGGGCTTTCCGAAGAATATGAACAACACGGTTGGTGAGCGCGCGGAAAAAGCTCTTGAGTTTGGCGAAATGCTGAAAAAACGTACCGGGCTTGAAGTTATCATGTGGGATGAGCGTCTGACAACAGTAGAGGCAGACCGGACACTTATAGAGGCCGGTGTGCGCAGAGAAAACCGCAAACAGTATCTGGATGGCATTGCGGCAGTATTTATTTTGCAGGGATATCTGGATTCCCTGTCAGTATGACAAAGGTGACAACATGGAAAAAATCAGATTTCAGTCTCCTGATGGAACAGTAGAAGATTTCTACATTGAGGAGCAGACAAGAATCGGAGGGGTGGCGTACCTCCTTGTTTCTGATTCAATGGATGACGAAGCAAACGCTTATATTTTAAAAGACGTATCAGAAGATACAGATTCCGAAGCCTGCTATGAAATGGTTGAAGATGAGAACGAACTGCAGGCAGTATATAAAGTTTTTGAGCAGATGCTTGAGGACGTAGACCTTGAAATGTGATTGCACACGAAGCATTATGGAGGTGCTTGATTGAGTATAGAAAATAATATGAACGAGAATAAAGCGCATACAACGCAGAGAGAAAGTATGCCGCGAGACAGCAGATTCAAACCGAGAAGATACAATAACCATGACAGGAAACCTGCTGAAAACAATACAAAGAAACAGAACCCGAAACAGAAAAATTTCAAATACAAACAGCAGCAGAAACCACAGCAGAAAAATAATGGCAAAGCGGCAGTAAAGAACGTACAGAAACCACAGCTTCGTACAGCTTCCCGCAGGGGACGCAGAGGAACATCCAAGCTGAAAGTTATTCCGCTTGGTGGACTTGAACAGATCGGAATGAACATCACAGCTTTCGAATACGAAGACAGTATTGTGGTCGTGGACTGTGGTCTGGCATTCCCGGAGGATGACATGCTCGGTATCGACCTTGTCATTCCGGATGTTACCTATCTGAAAGAAAATATTTCTAAAGTCAAAGGTTTTGTGATCACCCATGGGCATGAGGATCATATAGGTGCGCTTCCTTATGTATTAAAAGAAGTAAATGTACCGATTTATTCTACGAAACTGACACTTGGACTGATCACCAACAAACTGAAAGAGCACAATCTTGTCCGTTCTACGAAATTAAAAGAGGTTAAACACGGACAGGTTATCAATCTGGGTGAGTTTTCAATCGAATTTATTAAGACAAACCACAGTATTCAGGATGCATCTGCACTTGCAATTTATTCACCGGCAGGTATCGTAGTTCATACCGGCGACTTTAAGGTGGATTATACACCGGTATTTGGTGATGCAATCGATCTTCAGCGTTTTGCCGAGATTGGTAAGAAAGGTGTACTTGCGCTGATGTGCGACAGTACCAATGCCGAACGTCCGGGATTTACCATGTCCGAGCGCAGTGTGGGACATGTCTTTGATAATCTGTTTAACGAACACAAAAACGCACGAATCATTATTGCGACTTTTGCTTCAAACGTTGACCGTGTGCAGCAGATCATTGATACTGCATATCGTTTCGGACGTAAGGTTGCAGTCGAAGGCCGCAGTATGGTCAATATCATTTCTGTTGCATCAGAGCTCGGTTATCTCCGAATTCCGGAAAATACTCTGATTGAGATCGATCAGGTTAAGAACTATCCGGACGAAAAAGTAGTTCTGATCACAACAGGAAGCCAGGGAGAGTCCATGGCGGCACTTTCCAGAATGGCAGCAGATATCCACAAGAAAATCACGATCAAACCAAACGATACGATCATTTTCAGTTCCAACCCGATTCCGGGAAACGAAAAAGCCGTATCAAAGGTTATCAACGAATTGTCCATGAAAGGTGCAAAAGTTATCTTTCAGGATGTTCATGTATCCGGACATGCGTGCCAGGAAGAAATCAAGCTGATCTATTCTCTGGTAAGACCGAAATATGCAATTCCGGTTCATGGTGAATATCGTCATCTGACTGCACAGAAACATGTGGTTGAGGATCTCGGTATCCCGAAAGAAAATATCTTTATTCTCGCATCCGGTAATGTTCTTGAAATGGACGAAAACAACGCGCAGGTAACCGGATCCGTTCAGACCGGAGCAATCCTTGTAGACGGCCTTGGTGTCGGGGATGTCGGAAACATCGTGCTTCGTGACCGTCAGCACCTTGCAGAAGACGGCATTATGATCGTTGTTATGACACTGGAGCGACACAGCAACGTCGTTCTCGCAGGACCGGATATCGTATCCAGAGGTTTCGTATATGTAAGAGAATCCGAGGATCTGATGGAACATGCAAAAGAAGTTGTTGAGAATGCACTTGATTCCTGTCTGGACCGCAACATCACAGACTGGGGCAAGATCAAAAACGTAGTAAAAGATGCACTCAGTGATTTCCTCTGGAAGAGAACAAAGAGAAGTCCGATGATCCTGCCGATCATCATGGAAGCATAAGACACGAAGCTTTTACAGACAGAAAGGAGCCGATATGGGAGATAAAAAAGACCGGGTAGGCGCAGCAGGAGTCATCGTTGCGGGAGGTTTTTTCAAAATAGCTCTGTATGTATGCGTGGCTGTTCTTGTTATCTGGATCGGAAAAGTCACATACCAGTTTGGATACAATATATTTAACCAGCAGGCAATGAGCCCGGGAGAGGGACAGGAAGTAACGGTTGTGATCAAAGAAGACGCAACGGCTTATGATATTGCCAAAACCCTGAAGAGCAAAGGTCTGATCGAAGATTCGCTGGTATTTGTTGTACAGGAAAAGCTTTCCAATTACAGCGGCAAAATGAGACCGGGAACTTATCTTCTCAGCACTGCATATACACCGACCAGAATTATGGGTATTCTTGCGGGAGATGCGGAGCAGGAGGGAGTAACTTCGTGATCGTAGAAGAAAGAATGCGAACATTTATAAATTCTCTTGATACAGGCAACACTCCATTTCTTGATGAACTGGAGTGTTCTGCTCTTTCTGAGGGAGTTCCGATCATCCGTAAGGAAATGCAGAGTTTTATCAAAACATTGCTGGCACTTGCAAAACCGCAGAAAATTCTGGAAGTGGGGACGGCCGTAGGCTTCTCCACACTTCTTATGTGTGAGTATGGCAGACCGGATCTGCATATCACAACGATTGAAAATTATGAAAAACGAATTCCACTCGCAGAAGAGAATTTCAAAAAAGCAGGAAGAGAAGACCAGATCACATTCCTGAAAGGAGATGCAGGAGAAATCCTGAAAAAACTTGAAGGTTCCTATGATCTGATTTTTATGGACGCAGCCAAAGGTCAGTATATTCACTGGCTTCCGGATGTTGTAAGACTTCTTGCACCGGGCGGGATCCTGATGTCGGATAATGTGCTGCAGGAGGGAGAACTGATCGAGTCTCATTACCTTGTGGAGCGCAGAAACCGTACGATTTATAAACGAATGAGAGATTATCTTTTTGAACTGAAGCATCATCCACAGCTTACGACGAGTATCATTCCATTGGGCGACGGTGTTTCTGTGAGTGTTAAGGAGGAATTATGAGAAAAATTGAATTGCTGGTTCCGGCAAGCAGTCTGGAAGTCCTTAAGATCGCTGTTGTATTTGGTGCAGATGCCGTTTATATCGGTGGTGAGGCATTTGGACTTCGTGCAAAGGCGAAGAACTTTTCAAAAGAAGATATGGCAAAAGGAATCGCTTTTGCACATGAACATGGTGTAAAAGTCTATGTGACAGTCAACATTCTGGCGCATAACGATGACCTTCCGGGAGTACGTGAGTACCTGCAGGAACTCAAGGAATTAAAACCGGATGCGCTGATCATTGCAGACCCGGGAATCTTTACTTATGCCCGTGAAATCTGCCCGGAGATCGAATGCCACATCAGTACGCAGGCAAATAATACAAACTACGAGACTTATCGTTTCTGGTATCGTCTCGGAGCTAAACGTGTCGTAACAGCACGTGAATTGTCTCTGAAAGAAATTCGGGAAATCCGTGCCAACATTCCGGATGATATGGAAATCGAAACATTTATACATGGTGCAATGTGCATTTCCTATTCCGGAAGATGTTTGTTGAGTAATTATCTGGTGGGAAGAGATGCCAATCAGGGCGCATGTACGCATCCATGCCGCTGGAAATATTCTGTAGTCGAGGAAAAACGTCCGGGCGAATATATGCCGGTTTACGAGAACGAGCGAGGAACCTATATCTTTAATTCGAAAGATCTCTGTATGATTGAGCATATGGACGATGTCCTGAACAGCGGGATCGACAGTCTGAAGATCGAAGGACGTATGAAGACGGCACTTTATGTGGCAACAGTTGCGAGAACTTATCGTAAGGCAATTGATGATTATCTGGAATCTCCTGAGAAATATAAAGCCAACATGCCGTGGTATCAGGAGCAGATTTCAAACTGCACATACAGACAGTTTACGACTGGATTCTTTTATGGAAAACCGGATCAGAATACACAGATCTATGACAACAATACTTACGTAAAAGAATATACTTATCTGGGATATGCGGAAGAAATTGATGAGAAAGGATTTGCGCATATTACCCAGAGAAATAAATTCAGCGTTGGCGAGACCATTGAGATCATGAAACCGGACGGAAGAAACTTATCTGTGAAAGTTCGGGCAATTTATGATGAAAATGGTGAGTCTGTGGAGAGTGCGCCACATCCGCAGCAGAAGCTTGCAGTAGATCTTGGTACAGAGATAGAAAAATATGATCTCTTAAGAAGAGCAGAAGCATCAGAAAATTAAATTACAGCTACAGTTATAATAAAAAGATCAGATACCTTATTTTTCGGTATCTGATCTTTTTTACTGCATGAAACAGAATCAGCGGCTCAGTACCGGTGCAGTAAGTTTAAATTTTGCTCCGGATTTCCAGGAAGCTCCTTTTACAGGTTGCGCAAGAATTTGTATTTTTGTAACTTTTTTACGATATTTCCATTTGGCAAGAGATGTAGATAAATGTACAGTTCTGTCTGTGGGAATCGCCTTGGTACATTCAAAATATTGTTTTCCACTGAAAAAGCGTAGTTTGATCTGAACAGAACTTTTATTTGCACCGGTCACACGAAGTGTGGTGCAGAAACGTGGAGAAGAAGAAACATTAAGTTTTTTCTTAAAGCTTTGTGTATATCCCCACGAAATATTCTGATTACGGGAGGTATCCCTGTATACAGTGTAATTATTTCCCTTTTTACTGAATTGTCCGGAAGCGCCATAGGATATCCAGGTGTTTGAAACAGAGCCGGTTTTTTTGTAACCGTTCACTTGAGTCAGTTTTCCAATTGTGCAGGAAACCTTATTGTACAGTTTGCTGCTGTAGGATGGAATAAGCTGCTTCCAGCTGGTGACACCAATCGAAGATACCAGAGATTTTGTTGTGGAATTGGAACGGCTGGTATCCATATATTTGTAAATGCTCCAGGAGAGTTTTTTTGATTTTGCATCCTCAGGAGATGAAGAACTCGCAGAAGTTGTCCATAACCCAAGATTTAATCCCTGGCTGATTTCAGCTCTGTGATCGACCTGACGGTGAATAATAAGAGAGTCGATCATGTTATTGGATTCAGACAGCAGATAGGAATAAGCGATTGCCGCTGCCTGAAGTTTCTCTACATTTTTGCCGTTCTGTACAGATGTATAGCCCTGTTCTGAAAGGATGATACGCGTTTTAGAACCGTATTTCTGACGGATATAATTCGTCAGAATCTGAATATTTCCCATATTGATAACAGGGGAGGAAAGAGATTTTGTAAGCTGCCTGTTTGTGTTTGCCCAGAAACGTGGTTCTGTCAGCGGAGAACTGTACGGATGATAGGCAAGATTCCATGAAATATTACCGCCGGCACGGAGTTTGGAGGCAAACTTGTCCAGCATTTTCCTTGATGCAAAGGTACCACTTACGTTGTTGGTATTCCACAGATGATCAAGTGAAATGTAAACTCTTGCATTGGAATAAACGCTTGTCAGAGTATTGTATGCCAGACGGAACTGGTCAGCATAGATTTTTGCATACTGATTCAGAGTTTTAGATCCTGCATAATTATATGTCCGGTAATTATTGACTTCATTTCCGACGATCCAGTTTACGATACGTCCGTATTTTCCGTTGGTACTGCTATAACGTCTGGCAAGAAAATTAAGGGTAGCCTGTAATTGATTTCTTGCAGAAGAATTGACGGTGTTCCATGCATAAAAACTGTGTCCCTTATGACGTCCCTGTGGATAAATCAGTCCTTTCAGATCATCACGCCAGCTTAAAAGAAGAACGGCACTGTTGACGGAGGACGTGGACTTTAATGACTGAAGCTGCCGGTCATAATAGGAAACAGAGTCCTTTACGAACCAGTAAGTCTTGCCGTTGTATTTCCATGAATAAGAATAATTTGAGTTTTGTAAAACAGGAGGTGCAAGAAGCTGGCTGAAATCGATATTGATGACGGAGTTATGTACATTCAGCTCTTCAGCATCTTCGAGCATATCTGCGTTGATCTGTAGCCCTTTTTTGGAAACCGCTTTGGGAAAACGGTAGCGGTAACCGGCAAGGACTCCGGGATTGGAAATATAACGCTTACTGCTGATAATGGTGTATTTTCCCCTCCTGTTTCGTGAAGCAATTGCAAAGCTATGATAAAGAAGACTGGTGCCGTTTTGCGTGGAACGGCAGGAAAAAGTCATCTTTTTTGATTTGCGGGCAGATGCAATCGGACGTGCAGAAGAGGAAAGACTGCTTCTTCCGGGAGCCAGTGCAAAAAGGTAACATCTGGAGCCATGTATTTTTTGGGTGTTTGTGGCAGTAGCAGTGACTCGTATCCTGCTTTTTCCTTTTAGTTTGCAGGAAGTGATGGAAACCGGTCTGGCAGCCGCGTTTACGGTGACTGGTTCGGTGAGCATACCACATAAAGTCAGGCACAGCAGTAAAATAAGGATACAGCCTGAAAGCCTGCGCATGTGTGAAAGAAATGAGCCGTATCTGTTGGTTTTCATAAAAAATAATCTCCTTCCGGTCATAGATTGATTCATCGTAACTGTGAGGATACCAAACAGTTATGATTCTTCTATGATTTGATTTTAGAAGATTTTCCGGAGAAAATCAATGGAAGAGAGTTCGTAATTTTTTCAGAGCATTTTTTTCAATGCGGGAGACGTAGGAGCGACTGATGTCAAGGCGGGCGGCAATCTCACGCTGCGTCAGCTCAGGTTCATTAAAGATGCCGTATCGGTAGCAGATGACCTGATATTCCTTTGGAGAAAGAATGCTCTTTATAGAAGAAAGGAGATGAAGAATGTCCTGTTGTATGGAATAATTTTCGATGACGTCTACCGGTGGGCTTTCGATGATATCAAGCAGACTGATCTCGTTTCCTTCTTTATCCGTCCCGATCGGTTCATACAGAGAGACTTCTCTGGAACATTTTTTGCGTGAACGGAGCATCATCAGAAGTTCGTTGTCAATGCACCGCGCAGCATAAGTGGAAAGTCTGGCGGAACGGTCAATATCAAAAGTGGAGATTGCTTTGATCAGTCCGATCGTTCCGATGGAAATCAGATCTTCGAGATCTTCACCGGTATTCTGATATTTTTTTGCAACATGGGCGACCAGACGAAGGTTATGTTCAATAAGAATACGTTTTGCTTCAGGATCCCCTTTCCGGCAGCGTTTGAGGCAGAGCTTTTCCTCTGCGGAAGTCAAAGGTTTTAAGAATGTTTTCAAATGTCCACCTCAAAGGGGATTTCTATATAGTTTATGTTCAAGACAAGTTTCCGGTGCTTTTCCCAGAAAATAAAAAAATAATGAAAAAATTACCTGCACCGGGCGTTTTCTTGCTTCTCGCTGGGATGTAGTGTATAATAATTTCAATACGTAAATACGATTTCAAGGATGATCAGGTGAACCAGATTGAAAAAAAAGATAGAACAGATACTGAACGGAAAATTTGAATATGAGCAGCCGGAACTCCTTTTCTCGAAGGACCGGCTGGAGATTACGCTGGAAGCCGGAAGCACAGCGCAGGGCGAACTCTACTTTGGAACAGAAAACAATGACCGGATTCAGGGATATGTGACGTCTTCGAATCGCAGATTTGTACCGGGCAGCAGTCGTTTCTCCGGCACGACAGTGCGGATGCCTTATGGAATAGACGGCTCAGGTATGCAACCGGGAGAGGTATGCAGCGGCTGGCTGTGCGTGACTTCAAGCACAGGTGAGTACAAGGTTCCGTTTCGGATTCAGGCCGTAAAAGAAGAAATGCGAAGCTTTGGAAGTGAAGTCAGGGATTTGGAAGCTCTTACGGAGATTGCACATAAGGATTTCAGAGAGGCTTACAGGATTTTTACAGATAAAAATTTTGCCACTGTGATCGCAGAAACAGATCCGAAACAGAAGGCACTTTACGCAGGCCTTTCCAGGCAGCCTGTGACATGGCAGAATCTGGAAGAATTTCTGGTTGCCACGAAACAAAAAGAGGCCGTTTCAATTTCGCTTAAAACAACGGAAACAGAATTTTACAATGTTAAAGAAACCATACAGGAATCTTTTGAGATCCAGAGGAGCGGGTGGGGACATCTCCGTCTGGATATAGAAAGTAAAGGCGGATTTCTTGAGCCGGAACGTAAGATTGTTACAGATGAAGAATTCATCGGAAGCTGCCTGAAACTGAACTACGTTATTCATGCAGATCAGTTAAAATCCGGTAACCAGATTGGAGAGATTGTTGTAAGAAGTCCGTATCAGGAACTGCGATATCAGGTAACGGCGTCAAAGAGTCCGCAGATTCGTATTGACATTCATAGAGAAGAAAAGAAACACAAAGCAGAGCTTATACATGATTATATAGAATACCGTATCGGACATACTGATCGTGAGATATGGCTGTCACATGCGGAACGGATTCTGGATCAGCTGAAGGTTTCAGGATGTGAATATCCGGAATATCATTTTTATCAGGCATATATTGCACACATAAAAGGTGATGACCAGACTGCGGTAGCCCTGTTGAAACAATATCAGCTCAGAGAGTTTACCAGAGAGGAACTGGAGCAGGCAGGTGTTTATCTGTACCTTTGTACAGCATGTGGTTTATACCGTGATAAAGGACAGGCGGTTTGGCGGCTGCAGAATTTCTTTCGTCAGAAAGAAGACAGTTTTACACTTTTGTGGCTGCTTCTTCAGCTGGACAGTACATACAGAACGACACCGTCGAAAGTACTGTTTATGCTGGAAGAACTTTATGAAAAGGGTTGTTTCAGTCCGCTTCTTTATGTGGAAGCGTGGAATCTCATCAGTGAGGATGTTTCGCTGCTGCATCGTCTGAGTCCATTTTGGATGCAGGTGTTTTGTTTTGCCGGAAAGCATGGACTCCTCACGGAAGAACTTGTGATGCGTCTTGCATATCTTTCCGGCTACGAAAAGAAATTTTACGGTAGTCTGTATCAGGCACTGGCAGCGGGCTACGAGAAGTTTCCTTCGGACGATGTACTGGAGGCAATCTGTAAATATATTATGAAGGGGGAACCGCGGAAACAAAAGTATTTCCGATGGTTTTCGCTGGCGGTTGATCAGGGCCTTCGAATTACCAGATTGTACGAATATTATGTGGAAACAATGGATATTTCTTACCGCAGACAGCTGCCGAAGTCACTTCTGATGTATTTTGCCTACAATGATAATTCTCTTGGGGACGCACGTAAGGCATATGTTTATGCAAGTGTGATTTCTGCGAAAGACACAGATCCTCATACATATGAAAATTATAAAGAAAGTATGGAGCGTTTCGCATATCGGAAACTCTGTGACGGACAGCTGGATGAAAATTATGCAATACTTTATCAGGAATTTCTGTTTGATCCGCTCAGCAGAGAAGAAGGTGAACGCCTTGCACCGAAACTGTTTACACACAGACTGTATTGCGATGATGACAAGGTGCGGCAGGTAGTTGTTCGTCATGAGCAGCTTCAGGAGGAAGAGATATATCCGTGCAGTCAGGGCGTGGCATATATCCGGATATATACGAATGATGCGGCAATTCTTTTTCAGGATGACAAACAGCGTCGTTATGCAGCAACGATACCATATAATCTGAAAAAGCTGACCGACGAGGAAAGTGTTACTTCGGAGTTACTGAAACTGGGAGTCGAAGAGCCGGGGCTTTTGTTGCATTATTGTGAGAAGGCTGAAATGAACAGAGAAAATCTGGCATATTTTCAGCGCCTTGCAGAATTATCTTCCTGTACGGAAACATACCGCAGATCCATACGCAAAAAGATTCTGGAATTTTATGCACAGAATGTACATGGACAGGATCTTGATAAATACCTTGAAAGAATGGATTACCGTCAGTATGCGCTGGTTGACCGCACGACACTTCTGGAGGTTCTGATTTCCCGCAGACTGTTCCGTCAGGCAATGGGACTTGTAGAAGAATTCGGATATGAAGGGCTGGAGCTTACAAGCCTTCTGAAGCTTACAAGCCGTATGATACTGAAGAGTAACATGGCAGAGGATGAAGAACTTCTGGCACTTGCATCTGAAGTATATCGAAATGGAAAATACGATGAAGTTATCTTATATTACCTGATGAAATATCGCTTTGGGCCGATGGACGAGCTTCTTTCTATCTGGAAGAGTGCCAGAGGGTTTGAGATGGAAACATACGATCTGGAAGAACGCATTTTAAGCCTTCTGATCTTTACTTCGGATTACCGTAAAGAAGGCGAAGCAGTGCTGGAATCTTATGTCAGTCAGTCGGGAAAAGAACGGATCATAGGAGCTTACCTGACACAGGTAGCATATGGAGTATTTGTAAAAGAATATACGATGAGTGCGTTTGTGCGTGGACGTCTGGAATATGCTTATCTTAACAAATGGCCGGTAAACAGAATCTGCAGACTTGCCCTTCTGAAAGAAATTTCCAGAGAACAGGATCCAAAACCGGAATATATAGGTATTCAGCAGGGAATACTGAAAGAATGTGCGAAGGAACATCTGATGTTCGGCTTTTTCAGAAGACTGTCACCGGAGCTTTTAAGTCCGTACCAGCTGGATGATAAGACATTTGTGGAATGTCATGCGGCACCGGGGGCGAAAGTAACTCTGTTTTACAGCCTGGATACCGGAATCGGAAATGACAAGGAATACAAATGCGAGCCGCTGAAAGAAATGTATCAGGGTATTTTTGTACGTGCTTTTACATTATTTTATGGAGAAACACTGCGGTATTATTTCAAAATTGATGATGGAAAGAAAGTGCAGAAAACCGTGGAACGTGTTCTTACAATGAAAAAGATCGAAGGGACACCGGGAAGCAGATATCAGGTTCTGAATCAGATCCTTTCGGCAAGAAAACTCGGCAAAAAACATGAGGCGGAAAAAGAGCTGAAACGGTTTATGAGGCAGGAACAATACGTACAGAACATGTTCACCATCAAAAAGGAAAATGAGAAATGAACGAGACAAAAGATTTGATAATCGGAATTGATTTTGGAAAAGAATATTCTCAGATCTGTTATTATGACCGCAAGGCAGATGAACCGCGTTCACTTCCGGTAAAGGTGGGCAGCAGCCAGTTTGAGATGCCAACCAGTCTCTGTAGACGACTGGAGCAGAGGGATTATTGCGTTGGTCTGGAAGCAGAGTACTTTGCCAGAGAAAAAGGCGGATTTCTGATCAGTGATCTCTATGCGGTTTCAAAGAGCCGAGAGAGAATCATTGTAGCGGAAGAACAAAAGGAACCGTGGGAGCTGCTGGCATACTATATTCGCGGGATGATGAAACTTCTCGGCGTTGCCGATGTGGAAAAAAACATCCGTGCACTGGTAATTTCTATGGAAACGCTGGATGCTGTACAAGTGGATAATCTGCAGAAAGCATGCGGATTTCTGGGGCTCCCGAAAGAATACTGTATTCTTCAGGATTACGAGGAAAGCTTCTATTATTATGTGATGACACAGAAAATAGAAACATGGAACAGGAGTGTTGGCTGGTACAGTTTCCGTGACCGGCATGTAACATTCCGCAGAATGGTTCTGAATGCCGGAAACAAACCGGTTCCTGTAATGCTGGAAACACCGGTGGAGACAGATTTGAGTGAAGATATGGAGCAGAGGGATGCGGATTTTTATGCCTTTGTGCAGAATACACTGAGTAAAGAGCTTTACTCCAGTATTCAGATCAACGGAGATGGATTTGATCAGGAATGGGCAAAGAAGTCAGTCAAACTTCTCTGCTATCAGAAACGTAAGGTGTTTTATGGAAACAATCTGTTTGCCAGAGGTGCATGTGCAGCCGGGGCAGAACGTTTTATTACGCACAGGCTTCGGGATTATCGATATATGAGCCGTTCGCTTGTTCTTACGAGTGTGGGAATGGAGATGCGTGTTATGGGTGCGCCGACTTATTATCCATTGATCGAGGCCGGAAGAAACTGGTATGAAAGCAGTGCGGATATCGAACTGATTCTGGATGATACCGATGAACTGGTATTTGTAGTGGAACATATGCGTGAATCCGAAAGAAGGCATATTGTGATGAAACTTCCGGGACTGCCGCAGCGCCCCAACAGAACGACACGTCTCAGCATATCACTTCGATATATATCAGCAGAAGAATGTTGTATCACAGTGAAAGACCTTGGATTTGGAGAGATGTTTCCGGCTTCGGGGAAAGAATGGAAAGAAACGACCAGATGGCAGGAGGGGATTGCGTGAGCGGATATATACTGTGTCAGACCGGAAGGGCAGAGGCACCTTACTTTATAGAAAATATCAGCATGAATATTTATTCGCTGGAAGAATTGTGTTATTATCTTGACCACAATCTTTATCTGATCGATCAGACAATCCTTAATGAAGGACTGTGCAACTGGATCCAAGAGGAATTGAAACTTCCTGCACTTGCAGCAAAGCTGCGTCCGAAAATGGGAAAATTTGCAAGTGTCGAGGATCTTGTCTATCCAGTATTTAAGGAAATCAATTATCTGACCTATGAAGAACTGAAAGTATTGAATACTCGTTTGCAGAAATTTGATAAAGAAACACCGGCGATGCGTGAAAAATGCAAAGGTGATGCTCTGATGGAAAATAAAATGTATGTTCATGCGATTCAGGTTTACCAGAAGTTACTTGACAGAAAAGATCTCGAAGAGATACGGGAAGGTCTGACAGAATGTATTTATCATAACCTTGGCTGTGCATACAGTTATCTTTTCCAGATGGATAAAGCAATAGAGTGTTTCCGCCGGGCATATGAGGGAGGCCGGAGTACAGAAGCACTGGAAATGTATCTGATGGCCTTTTCTATGTCACACAGTGAAGACGAATACAAAAATATGGCAAAGACGCTGGGAGTGGAAGAAGAAATACTGACTGCCGTGCAGAATAGAAAAAAAGAATTTTCCCAGATTCCGAGGAAAAAAGTGAATTCTCAAAATATGGACGATATTCTCAATCACCTTACATCAGAATATCACAGAAGTACGGGTTCGTGAAATAAATCACAATGTATACAGTTTTTTTATATAAATAAGGTAGACGAAACAGACTTAATCTGTTAAACTAAACATATAATTTGGGTCTGGTAATATTGCCCAAAAAGATTAGGAGGAATTTATCATGTTAGTAAACGCTTCAGAAATGTTGAAAAAAGCAAAAGCTGGTCATTATGCAGTTGGTCAGTTCAACATTAACAACCTTGAGTGGACAAAAGCAATCCTGCTTACCGCACAGGAACTCAACTCCCCGGTTATCCTTGGTGTATCCGAAGGTGCAGGAAAATACATGACAGGTTACAAAACAGTTGTTGGTATGGTTAAAGGTATGCTGGAAGAACTGAACATCACTGTTCCGGTTGCACTTCACCTTGACCACGGCAGCTATGAAGGATGCCTGAAATGCGTAGAAGCAGGTTTCACATCTATCATGTTTGATGGTTCCCATTATCCGATCGAAGAGAACGTAGCAAAAACAAAAGAACTGGTTAAGATCGTTGCTGAGCATGGAATGTCTCTGGAAGCAGAAGTTGGTTCCATCGGTGGTGAAGAAGACGGTGTTGTAGGCATGGGTGAATGCGCAGATCCTCAGGAATGCAAGATGGTTGCAGATCTTGGTATTGATTTCCTTGCAGCAGGTATCGGTAACATCCACGGTAAATATCCGGCAAACTGGAAAGGCTTAAGTTTCGAAACTCTGGATGCTATCCAGCAGCTTACAGGAGATATGCCACTTGTACTTCACGGTGGTACAGGTATCCCGGCAGATATGATCAAGAAAGCAATCGACCTTGGTGTATCCAAGATCAACGTTAATACAGAGTGCCAGCTTTCCTTCGCAGCAGCTACACGTAAATACATCGAAGAAGGCAAAGATCAGCAGGGTAAAGGATTTGACCCACGTAAACTTCTTGCTCCTGGAACAGAAGCAATCAAAGCTACTGTTAAAGAAAAAATGGAACTTTTCGGTTCTGTTGGAAAAGCCTGAGAATTGCATAATACCCGTTAGGGAGAATCATAAGGAATCGGTGCCCGGCACCGGTTCCTTTTTTTGACATACAGGATATATGTGTACTGACAGACTTGTTCGCAGTAACTTTTCATGTTAAGATAGCGTCATGATGAAAAATACAGAGAAAAACAAAAATAACAGAATAACGCAGACAATTGATTTTAAAGAAACAGTCATAATGAATTTCTCCGGGATTTATAAAAATCAGAACTTTTATAAGAATTATGCAGAAGAAGAAATATTCTGGACAGAATTAAGTGATCTGTCCGGCTGTAACTGCTATTGTGACGCTGAGGCGTCTGACCGGATCCGAAAGGAAATTCAGGCTTTTACAGGAAATGGGCTTCATTTCATTGATTCTGGAAACTATCATTATATGACACGTCTGTGGCTGGAAAAACTGCAGATACCATTTCGCCTGCTTGTTTTTGACAATCATACAGATATGCAGCCACCAGCATTCGGGGGGCTTTTGTCCTGTGGAGGATGGATTGCGGCATCACTAGAGGAACTTCCACTTCTGCAGGAAGTGATTCTTGTTGGTCCGGATGAAGAAGCTTATACACAGGTTGAGCCGGATTTGCAGCAAAAAGTCCTTTTTTTATCCCGAGAGAAACTAAGTACGATGACGGCAGAGGAGAAAGAGGGTTTCTTTAATAATCTATCTGAAGATCTGCCACTGTATGTTTCGGTGGACAAGGATGTTCTTTGTAAAGGAGATGCTTCGACTACATGGAGCCAGGGGGATATGCATCTTTCGGAACTTATGAGCTTTCTTGAGCTTGTACTGGAGCGACAGAATATACTTGGAATGGATGTCTGCGGTGAGTGTGATATGGATTCCTGCAGCGAGGATTTTTTGAATGATCACGCGAATGAGGCAATTTTGAGACTGTGGGAGAAAATGCAAAAATCATCTGAAAGGATGGGCTCGGAATGAAAAATGAACTTTTTACGATCGGACCGCTGACTGTTTATGGTTATGGCTTTATGATCGCGACAGGTGTGCTGGCAGCATGGATCGTTACAGAATACAGAGCTAAGAAACAAAATCTGGACAGTGAGCATGTGTTTTCACTTGTTCTCTGGTGTCTGATGGGTGGTCTTCTCTTTGCAAAGCTTCTGTTCTGGATCACAGAATGGAAAAGCATTGCAGAAGATCCGGGATTTTTCTTTGACACGTTGGCGGATGGTTTTGTTGTATATGGCGGAATTATCGGAGGTATCCTGGCGGGATGGATGTACTGTCGGATCAAAAAAGCAGATTTCTGGAAATATTTTGACCTTGTGATGCCGTCCGTAGCGCTGGCGCAGGGCTTTGGCAGGATCGGATGCTTTCTGGCAGGATGTTGTTACGGAAGAGAAACAAACAGCGTATTATCCGTTACCTTTCAGAATTCCGATTTTGCACCGAACCATGTGGCACTGATTCCGACACAGCTTTATTCAAGTGTTCTTGATTTCCTGCATTTTGGTATTCTTTTGTATATTGCAAGACGTAAAAAGGCAGACGGACAGGTTGCGGCTTTTTACCTGATTTTTTACAGTATCGGAAGATTTGTGCTGGAATTTTTCCGTGGAGATTTGATCCGTGGAAGTGTGGGAAGCCTATCGACTTCACAGTTTATCAGCCTGTTTATTCTGGCGGCAGGAATTGCGATTCTGATTACACGTACAAAAAAGAAAAATGCATAAGATTTTAACGGATTCATAAAGAGGAAATTTTTGCATAGGCTGTAAGGAAAGAGCAGAAGAACCGGGGCAGAGAAGATGAGCATACCGGCACAGAATCAGCAATACGAAAATTTTATTATCCGTTATAAGCAGAATATAGAGGGAGTACCGGAATATCAGCCGGATGAGAGATTTCAGATCATCAATGACCTGTTTGGGGTATTATATGTACCGATACAGGAAATCCCGGAACTGGCATTAAACAGTTATTCTTATTCGTCTATTCCAAGATGCTATACATATATGGATACTGGTGCACTGAGCGCGTCAGGGGTGACAAGACTTCATGGGCATCCATATCTGAAGCTTAAGGGCAGCGGAACACTGGTGGCAATAATTGATTCCGGAATTGATTATCTGCATCCGGCATTTCACAGGGGAATGACCAGTAAAATTCTGAGTATCTGGGATCAGGAACTGGAAGGCGGAATGACGGAGAAGATTCCGTTTGGAAGAGAGTTTAACCGAGGGGAGATTGAGCAGGCTCTTTCGGCAGAAAATCCGTGGGAAGTGGTTCCATCAATGGATAAAAGCGGGCACGGAACGGAAGTAGCTGCCACGGCGGCAGGTTACAGTATCGAAAAAGAAGGCTTTTCCGGTGCTGCCCCGGAGGCGGAACTTGTAGTTGTCAAACTGAAACAGGCAAAGCGGTATCTGCGTGATTTATATCTTCTTCCGCAGGAGGCGGATATTTATCAGGAAGATGATATCATGCTTGCGATTGCGTATGTCCTGCGTGTGGCGGCAGAAAATCAGAAACCGCTGTCAATCTGTATTGGACTCGGCAGCAGTATGGGCGCGCATCAGGGAGAGGGACCACTGAATGAATATATCAACAGTATTGTGGCATTCAGTCAGAATGCTGTTTCAGTGCCTGCCGGAAACGAAGGCACAGCAAGACACCATTATATGAAGACACTGAGCGCAGCGAATATTAAAGATACAATAGAACTGCGTGTGGGAGAAAAGGAGAGTACCAGAGGATTTATGTTGGAATTCTGGGGAGACTCTCCTAATTTTTATTCTATGACGATCCAGTCGCCGACAGGAGAACAGTTATCAATCAGCACTTCTTTAAAAAACAACACACAGGAACTGTCTTTTGTATTTGTCGAGACAAAAGTGTTGGTGAATTATGTGCCGATTGAGCGGCGTACGGGAAATACACTGATTTTTATTCGGTTTCTGCATCCTGCGGTTGGTATATGGAAGTTTCTGGTGGGAGAGAGAATACCCGGGGAAAGCCGATTTCACATGTGGCTTCCAGTACGTGGAATGATTTCGGATGATACATATTTTCTGGAACCCTCGCCGGAATATACAGTTACATCACCCGGAGATGCAGCGGACGCGATGACTGTTACGGCATACCAGTACCGGGATAACAGTCTGTATGTGCAGGCAAGCCGCGGATATAATACAGAAAATGTGGTAAAACCGGATTTCGCTGCCCCCGGAGTGGATATCCTGACGGCTTCGATCGGAGCCGGTGCAGAATTTGCGCCCGCGACAGGAACCAGCCTTGCGGCGGCCCAGACAGCGGGAATTGCAGCACTCTTATTTGAATGGTCCCTGATCAGGGAAAACGAACCCTATTTTACCGGAAACAGCGTAAAAAATTACCTGAGCAGAGGCGCGGTCCGCGATCTGAATCTGATCTACCCTAATCCGGAATGGGGTTATGGAAGACTGGATCTGTATCATACGTTCGAGCTGCTGACGTGAGAAAATGAGAGACAAAGAATCTATTTTAGATTATAGATATCAAATAATGAAATTTACATAGCTAAATCGTTTCATATCGTGTACAATGAGAAGTGGAAAACTATATAACGACAAATGAGGAGGAATTAGACTTATGGATCTTTCAACTTTAGTAAAAATGTCAAACACTTACGGAAGTAACCCGGCTTATGTGCTGGCAGGCGGTGGTAACACCTCCGTCAAAAACGATACGACACTTTATGTAAAAGGTTCCGGCACACAGCTTGCTACAATTAAGGCAGAAGGATTTGTCAAAATGGACAGAGCACGCCTGAACGAAATCATGAAAACGGAATATCCGAAAAACGATGTCGAACGTGAAGCTGCATATCTTGCAGATGTAATGGCAGCTGTAACAGACGATGACAAAACAAAACGTCCGAGTGTAGAAGCACTGCTTCACAATTTATTTGCATATACTTATGTACTGCATGTTCATCCGACCCTTGTCAATGGACTGACCTGTGGAAAAGGTGCGCAGGCACTTTGTGAAGAACTTCTTGGCGAAGCGGTACTCTGGATCGACATCTGCAAACCAGGCTATACACTTGCACGTCTTTGCTTCGAAAAAATGAATGCATACAAAGAAAAATACGGAAAAGATGTGCAGGTACTTCTGCTTCAGAATCACGGAATTTTTGTTGCGGCAAATACCGTAGAGGAAATCGGCGTATTATTTGATGGTGTAATCAGCAAATTAGAAAAACAGGTCAGAAGAACTGCAGATGTAAGCAATGCGATTACACCAGAAAAAGAGCAGACTGCACAGAAGCTTTCTCAGTTACTCGGACATGCGGTAGAAGTTGTACCGGTTGCAGAGGCAGACAACTTTGCAAAAGATAAAACAGCAGCAGCACCGCTTCTGAAACCATTTACACCGGATCATATTGTATATTGCGGACCATATCCGTTATTTGTAGAAAATATTGATCAGGCAAAAGAAGCACTGGACGCATTTATGACAGAGAATGACAAAGAACCGCGACTGATCCTTGTACAGGGCATTGGCGCATTTATCATGGAAGATGATAAGGAAAAAGCAGCGAAAGCACAGCTTCTGGTCAAAGATGCCATCAAGCTTGCCGTATATGCCGAAAGTTTTGGCGGTCCGTTGCAGATGACAGATGAGATTACATATTTTATCACACACTGGGAAGCAGAAGCATACCGCAGTAAGAAATAATGATCTGAACAATCTAAAAAGAGTGTTTCGGACGGATATATAATATAAGCAGAAAAAAATAAAGAATCATTCAGAGTACGGATTATTTAAAGAAATCGTACCTATGGATGGTTCTTTTTTTCGAAATAGAGTGTCGGATTGAAAAAATCCTTGCTTTTTGGAAAAATATAGGTTAACACATCACTGCTACACCATGGCAACATGGTAAAACGAAAAAGAAAAGGATGCAGACATGAAGAAAAAGACAGTAAGAGATAACGGAAAGATTTTATCGGGAATATGTTTTGCACTGATCATTGGATTTGCCAGATATCTGCCGGTCGTAGCACTGGTTCCGCTGACACTTCTTTATCTGGGACTTCAAAGATGCAGGGCTGAATGTGGACATTCAGGTAATTGAAGACGAATCTACCTATGCGGCGCTGATCACAAAGGGAAGTGTACAGTTCCTGGCAACTGCACAGGATCCGAATATTAAGATGTATGCGAATGATGCTTCCAGTGATTTTGTCCTTACTATGGATGCATCAGAAGGTGCAGATGGTCTGGTAGCTACCGGAGATATCAAATCACTGGATGATCTGACAGATTTCTTTGAATTAGTAAAATAAAGAAAACCACAGAAAAGTATACAAAAATGCATGTGAAAATTTAGTAGCAATGACGGCAAAAATCTTAAACCTCACGAATTGTTTTTGAGCCTGAAATTTGTTATAATTACAAAAAAAATAAGACTGTTCAACAAATAACAGTCAAATCGGATTTTCAATATACAAAAGCGGAGATCGTATTGAAAACCAGTCAGGAGGAAACATGAAAAGAGGAAGCATTTTTGAACTGAACGGCATTCCAAAATTTCAGGAAGCACTTCCGCTGGCATTGCAGCATGTAGTTGCAATGATTGTGGGCTGCGTTACACCGGCAATCATTGTAGCCGGAGCAGTAGGTGGTGATGGATTAAGTGCAAAAGACAGAGTGATTCTGATTCAGGCATCGCTGGTGGTATCGGCATTGTCTACATTGATCCAGTTATTTCCAATCGGAAAGAAGAAGGGATTTAATTTAGGATCCGGTCTTCCAATGATCATGGGAGTAAGTTTTGCCTATGTACCGAGTATGCAGGCAATCGCAGAAGGGTACGGAATCAGTACGATTCTGGGAGCACAGATCGTTGGCGGTATTGTAGCAATTATCATGGGACTTCTGGTTAAAAAAATCCGCGCATTTTTCCCGCCGCTGATTACGGGAACCGTTGTATTTACAATCGGACTTTCCCTTTATCCGACAGCAATTAATTATATGGCCGGCGGAACAAGTAATTCGGATTATGGTTCCTGGCAGAACTGGCTTGTGGCATTTCTGACACTGGCAGTTGTGACAGGACTGAATCATTTTGGCAGGGGTATCCTGAAACTGGCCTCTATTTTAATCGGTATCATTGTAGGATACGTGGTTTCAATTCCGTTTGGGATGGTCAGTCTGTCAAGTGTGGGACAGGCAAAAATGTTTCAGCTTCCGCAGTTCATGCATTTTGGAATTCATTTTGAGATTTCTGCCTGTGTGGCAATCGGGCTGCTGTTTGCAATCAACTCTGTTCAGGCAATCGGAGATTATTCTGCGACAACGATCGGTGCTATGGATCGTGAACCGGAAGACAGAGAATTACAGAATGGTATCACTGCATATGGAGTAACAAATATAATCGGAGCTCTGCTTGGCGGACTTCCGACAGCAACGTACAGTCAGAATGTTGGTATCGTGACAACGACAAAGGTTATTAATCGCTGGGTGCTTGGGCTGGCAGCCGTGATCCTTGGTGTCGCCGGAATCGTACCGAAGTTTTCTGCGCTGCTGACTACGATTCCACAGTGTGTTCTTGGTGGTGCGACGGTTTCTGTATTTGCTTCAATCGCCATGACCGGAATGAAGCTGGTAGCGTCCGAAGAGATGGATTACCGGAATTCTTCAATTGTTGGTCTTGCGGCAGCAATCGGTGTGGGGGTTTCACAGGCATCCGCAGCACTTGCAAGCTTTCCGGAGTGGGTAACAACGATTTTTGGTAAATCTCCGGTCGTACTTGCAACATTAATCGCAGTTATATTGAACATCATACTGCCGAAGAGCAGTGATGAAAAGAAACATGAAGCAAGACTCAGAAAGAGAGTCAAAGAACGTATCCGCAAAGACCATGAAGAATTTGAACAGCATTAAGAAGTATATATCATATACAATAAAAAAGACAGTGACGAATTATTCGCCGCTGTCTTTTTGTTTATGATGCATCAATCAGAATTAAATGTTTTGAATCAAAATTATTTACGATATACAAATTCCGGCAGACCATCTTCTCCGAGTGGAACAGAGATATTTCCCTGAATCAGCGGACGGGCATAACGGATAAAATCTTCGGTAACATCGTGTCCGTCCGGAGTGATCCATTCAACAGGAACTGTTTTTTCTTCATTGCAGATGGCGTTGACATCTTCAAGTCCGCAAACCATCTGATAGGATCCTGCTGTGTCTGTCTGGCGGATAAAAGAAACCATCTTTCCTGTTTCTCCGTCAAGGGCAGCCTGTACACCGAATTTTCCGGCGGCAATGGCCTCCTGCTGATCTGTTGCGGAAATTAATGTAGCAGAGCAGCGCTGGCTGACATTAAGCTCAACGGAGCGTGCTTTGACACCAAGGCGGCTGCGCACGAGATTTTCCAGATATTTGCCGCATCCGGCAAGCATCTTATGACCAAAAGTATCTGTACCTACAGAACTGTCGTATTCGCAGATGAAAGTGCCGTCAGCATCGTGAATACCTTCGGAAACACAGACGATAAGATTACAGTTTTTCTCAAAAGCTTTTTCAAGATCACGCAGGAAAGCATCCTGGTCAAAGGCAACTTCCGGAAGGTAAATGAACAGAGGATTGTCTCCTTCGTATTTACGCGCAAGGGCACTGGCAGCAGTGAGCCATCCGGCATGACGCCCCATGATCTCGATGATCGTGACGGATTTTTTTTCGTAGACGTTGGCATCTGTCGTGATTTCACGGACTGTGGAAGCAACGTATTTGGCGGCACTTCCGAAGCCCGGGGTATGGTCGGTATTTACCAGATCATTATCAATCGTCTTCGGTTCACCGATCACGCGGATAGAACTGCCAATGCTTGCCGCGTAGCGGGAAAGTTTACTGACGGTATCCATAGAATCATTGCCACCAATATAGAAGAACCAACCGATATTGAGTTCTTCAAATTTGCGGAAAAGTGCCGGATAAATCGGATCTTCGAGAGATTCCGGCAGTTTGTAGCGGCAGGAACCGAGATAAGCACCCGGGGTATGAGTTAAATATTCAAGCTTTTCGCCGGGAAGAGCTTCTTCAAAATCAAGTACACGGTCATTAAGGAATCCCTCGATACCGTTTACCATACCATATACATGCTCAATCGTATCCGGATGGGAAAGACCTTCAGAGACAACTCCATAGAGACTGCTGTTGATAACGGCAGTAGGTCCGCCGGACTGACCGACAATAAGATTTTTTTTTGCCATTGTATCTACCTCCGATTAGGATAATATTAGATTGCTGCGAACAGTAACCATAATAAATTCATTTTAACATATCATGGGAAAATCTCATAGCCATTTTTGTGAAAAAGTGATATCATGAGAGAAATAGATGTTACTATTTACAGGTAGTATTCCGCGAGGTGTTTTGCCATGAATAATGGCAAAATCCCGAGACATACGGGGCAAAATCCCATCACCGAAGGTGATTTGGAATGGATTTTGACCAAGTTGCTGTGAACGGAGTGAACAGTAACAAACATATGAGATATAGACGAGGAGAGTACAAATGAAAAAAGTTGCCTGGTTTTTCCCGGTATCAGCAGGAATCCTGTGGGGTTCTGTCGGGATTTTTATACGGTCTTTAAGCGGCTATGGAATGGACACTGCGACGATCGTCGGATCACGAACGGTGATTTCTGTGATTCTGATGCTGATAGGGATTGCTGTAATTGATAAGAGCCAGCTGAAAATACGTCTGAAGGATCTGTGGATCTTTGTGCTGGCAAGCTGGCTGGGCATGCTTGGAGTAAATCTTACTTATAATGAAGCAGTAAATTATGTACACCTGTCACTGGCAGCAGTGCTTCTGAGCCTGTCACCGGTGTATGTCCTGATTCTTGCGAGAGTGTTTTTAAAAGAAAAGATCACTATACGTAAGGCCGGCTGTGCAGCACTTGCAGTCTTCGGATGCAGTCTTGCAAGCGGATTGCTGGAAAACCTTGGAGGTATGAAAATCAGCGGTTACGGGATTTTTCTCGGAGTGGCAAGCGGTGTTTTTTATGCCATGTACAGCCTGTTTACCAAAATTGCCATGAAAAGAGGCTATTCCGGACTGACGATTACGTTTTACTGTATGGTTGTGATTGCAGTGACGTTGATTCCGTTTACCGACTGGAAGATCCTTGGAGTGTATTTTACAGAAGCTCCTGCACATGGTGTTATATTTATGGTACTTCATGCAATCTGTGGTGCAGTTCTTCCGTATACATTTTATACGATTGGTTTTCAGTATATGGATGCGGGGAAAGTCTCCATTCTTGCAGCCGGTGAGCCGGTGGCAGCGATGGTATTCGGTATTTTCTGTTTCGGGGAAATACCGACTGCAATCGAATTTGTTGGACTGTTCCTGACTGTGATCGCAATTGTCCTTCTTGGAATGCCCGAAAAGGTACGCAGCAATAAGACTAAGCCTAAGGAGTATGATTATGGAAGAAAACAAAAACAACACTCAGAAACAGCCTGAACAAAAGAAAAAAAAGAAGAGTGATGTGCTGCTGACGATCGCACTGATCGTTGCAATCGCGGTTTTCTGCTACGCGGCATTTAATCTCTACCATATTTACACAGAATACAAAAAAGGTACAGATGAATACAATCAGATCGAGGAAATGGCAGTTACCGAGCGTGATGCTGACAGTGCCGAAGTTGCCGGACCAAATGCACAATTAAAACCGCCGATCGAGGTGGATTTTGACAAACTCAAGAGTGTCAATGAGGATGTTGTGGGATGGATCTATGTAGATGCACTTCCGGATATCAGCTATCCGATCGTCAAAGGTAAAGATAACCAGACATACCTGCATCAGACTTATGAGAAAAATTACAACTTTGCCGGAACAATCTTTGTAGATTATGAAAACAGTGGTGATTTCAGCGATTGTAATACACTTGTATATGGCCATAATATGAAGAATGGTTCGATGTTCGGACATCTGAAGAAGTTCAGAGAGGATGACAAGCTTTATAAGCAGGATAAATATTTCTGGATTCTGACACCGGAGCGCAATTACCGTTATGAGATCATTACTGCTTATACAACCGGCGTAAACAGCGATACCTATACACTGTTTAAAGGTCCGGGCGAAGAGTTCGAGAAATATCTGGAGACGATTAAAGGTTACTCCGAAATCCAAACAGATGATACAGATCTGACGATCAAAGACAGAATCGTGACATTGTCTACCTGTATCGGCAATGAATCTACCCGTTTTGTTGTGCAGGGTAAGAGAGTTGATGCGGAGGATGCAGATGGTGCTGCGACGAATACGGACAGTACAGCAGATGAGGAAAATACGGATGAGATATCTCTTGATATCGCAGGATAAGGGAGGGTTTTCCATGGATGAAAAGATTATGAAATTACAGGAACTGATCGATGGGCATGACAACATCGTATTTTTTGGAGGTGCCGGTGTTTCGACAGAGAGCGGGATTCCGGATTTCCGTTCTCAGGATGGACTTTATCATCAGAAATATGACTTTCCGCCGGAGACTATCTTAAGTCACAGCTTTTTCTTAAGTCATCCGGACGAATTTTATAAATTCTACCGTGATAAGATGCTCTGTGATACCGCGAAACCAAATGCGGCCCACCTGAAGCTTGCGGAACTGGAAAAGGCAGGCAAACTCAAAGCAGTGATTACACAGAATATCGATAACCTTCATCAGATGGCAGGCAGTCAGAAGGTACTGGAACTTCACGGAAGTGTTTACCGTAATCACTGCATGCGCTGTGGAAAATCTTTTGACTTTGCACATATGAAACACAGTACCGGCGTGCCGCGTTGCGAATGCGGAGGTATGATCAAGCCGGATGTGGTGCTTTATGAAGAGGGACTGGATACAAATACGATCGAAGAATCTGTGAGAGCAATTTCGAATGCGCAGATTCTGATCATCGGAGGAACGTCGCTGGCAGTATATCCGGCAGCAGGTCTTATTGATTATTTCCGCGGCGAAGCGCTTGTAGTGATCAATAAATCCTCCACACCGAGAGACAGAAATGCCGATCTTCTGATCAAGGAGCCGATCGGACAGGTCTTTTCACAGATAAAAGTAAATCAGAAATAAGGAGAATGACAGAGCATGGGACTTATCTATGATGTTGGGGATATTGTGACACTCAAAAAGGGACATCCATGTGGAAGTAAAGAGTGGGAGATCCTGCGTGTGGGAGCTGATTTTCGTCTGAAATGTATGGGATGCGGACATATGATCATGGTGCCACGCAAAATGGTAGAAAAAAACACCAGAAACTTAAAGAAAAAAACGCAGGAATAATCTGTTGTCAAAGGAGCAAACAAATAACGTGATCTATATCAGTCATCTGCTTCCGGATGAAGAAATGCAGGAACTTTTAAAAAGCAGCGAACTTGGAGTGGAAAGCATCGAATTTTCCATTTCGGAAAATCTTGACCATCTGGACAAAACGATAGAAACATACAAAGAACGCCTTGTAAAGATGGGAAATCCGCCACTGACACTGCATGGCCCGTTTCTGGATCTCATCCCGGCAACATTTGACAGCATGATCCGCCGTGTGACGATGGAGCGGTTTGAGCAGTGTTATCAGGTCGGTAAGTTACTTGGCGCAAAAAAAATCGTGTATCATTCAGGAATGATCCCTACCGTATATTACCGTCAGGGCTGGGCGAATCAGGTGAGTCGGTTCTTTAACGATTTCCTGCAAGATAAAGATGGACTCGAAATTGATATGGAAAATGTTCTCGATGAGGACTGGCGGCTTCTGCGTGATGTATATGAGCAGGTGGAGCATCCGGACTTCGGACTCTGCCTTGATATCGGGCATGCACATTGTTACTCCGATATTTCGGTTATTGAGTGGGCAGAGGAACTGGCACCTTATGTCCGCCATGTTCACATCCATGACAATGCCGGAGAAAGAGATTCTCATCTTGGACTTGGCAGAGGAAATCTGCCGTGGAGAGAAGTTCTTTCGTATTTGCCGCGGACGGAGACACGTACATGGACGATTGAATGTATGAATAAGGAAGATGTACAGATATGTGTACAATCTTTATTGACATAAATTTATCAAAATGATATACTTTAGAAAAATTGGATAACCAGGCGTGGTCTGTCGTAAAAGGCAGTTTAACGTAATCCGGTGAGAATCCGGAACAGTTCAAATAGCTGCTGTGAATATGCTTTTTGCATAATAAGTCAGATTTAACACGTTGTACAGAGGACAGAGGCCCATTGCAAATGGGACTCTGTTTTTGTTGTCTTAGGGGGGAAACTTTCAATATGGAACGACTGAATGATGAAATAGGCTGGAATCAGTTAAGGTATGATATCCGTACATATACAGCACAGAATGAGCGAAACAGAAGAGGCGGAGAGGCCGGAAAGGTCCCTGATGGATATAAATATATAGGTGACAGATGTTTTTTGAACAATGGCAAAGTGCATGAGGTGGTTTTGCCGGAAGAATGCCGTATTATCGGAAAACAGGCATTTGAAGGCTGCCAGTTTCAGAAGGTAGTAGCATTTCCGGAGGGCTTACTCGAGATAAAGAAAAGAGCTTTTGCAGTAAATCACAGACTCAGGAAGGTTGTTTTTCCAAAATCATTAGAAAAGCTGGGAGCGCAGGCATATCAGGAATGTAATAAGCTTCATCGTGTAGAGTTTCCAAATAATGGCCGCTGTACTGTTATTTCAGAGGCAGCATTTGATTCGTGCGTAAATCTTATATCCGTAAAACTTCCCTGTCGCACACAGGTCATTGAGCGCAGAGCATTTTACAGATGTAAAGAGCTTAAAGAAATCAACTTACCGGTGGCTGTAAGAGAGATAGGTGAAGAAGCCTTTTATTTTTGTGCAATGGAAGAACTGGAACTTCCACCGAATTTAAAAGTAATTGGAGACAGTGCTTTTTTCCGCTGCAAACAGCTCAGAGAAGTTTATATTCCGGAAAGTGTAAAAAAAATCGGCCGTTGGGCATTCCACGGATGCAGTCGGCTGGAACGTCTTGAAATTCTACATGATCCGGATGAGATCGGACCGTGGATTATTAATAAAAGCTGTACACTTGTCTGTCAAAAAGGCGGCAAGGTAGATCATTATGCGAGGGAATACGGCTTCAAATGTGAGTATGTGGAAGAAATGATGGAGAGAAAAGAAGGCTAGGAAATATAAAGAAAGCGTCAGATTATGAATAAAAAAAAGATGATTGCGTTACTTTGTGCGTCGGTACTGACAACAAATGTTTATCCGAATATACCGGTACTGGCAGCAGAAACGATACAGTCGGAAACACAGCAGGAGACACAGGAAGACGGAGAAAGTGCTCAGGAGGAACCGCAGGAGCCGGAAGCTTCGGAGAACCCGGAAGCAGATTCTGCCGGTGATAAAACGGATTCACAGCCTGAGCAGTCGGAAACAGGTACATCGCAAGGTGGACAAAATCAGGATCAGCCGCAGCAAAAGCCGAATGATCAGTCACAGACCGGACAAAAGGAAGAATCTTCTGAAACGAAAGAGACAAAGAATGATTCAGCAGTACAGGAAGATAAACAGGCGGAAAATGCGGACACAGCATCTCTGGTGCAGAATGTTGTGAATGCAGTGAACGCTGCACTCGGACAGGAAACTCCGGATATGTCTTCGCAGGTGATGCAGAATTTTATCAGTGCCTCCAATCTGTATGAACAGAATGCTGATATATATAAAGAAATTCATGAAAAGTATCCGGATGTAGAAAATAATCTTACTATGATCAGGAATCGGATCATGGGTGTGATCTGCAAGAATCAGGATATTACAGCAGATACATGGTTGTGGTATATTGCGCTGCAGGTGGATAAGCCTGAACAGCAGGTGCAGGATGAGAATATCAGATTATATGAAAAAATGAATCCGGGAAGTCAGGCAGATCTGGTATATGCTGCCGATATTGCCTATACAGACATCAGGAGTGGTGAAGCATGTGAAAACACAGATGATACATCACTTCTTTTTCCTGTACCCGAAAATTATAAAGAACTGAAGAATCCACAGATATTTACCGTAAATCCGTCCGGAGATGGTAAAGAAAGTACCATTACGATTCTGCAGCCGGCAGATAATAAAGACGGTAATTTTTATCTTGAAAATGCGAAAGATATCAAAAATATCTATATCGCAGATGTGCACACAACAATACAGGGCGTCGCGCTCGAAACGAAGGCCAGCATCAACATCGGACAGAATACTGTATTGAAAGTGTCTACAGAACCTGAAAAAATTACGGAAGCATATGAACTTGTGTGGAAAAGCAGTGATGATTCTGTGGCTTCCGTGGATCAGGATGGCAAAATCACCGGCAAAAAGCAGGGAACGACAACAATCCGGGTTTCTGTAAAAGAAAATGAAAATATAAGTGCAGAATGTAAAGTACAGGTAGTGCAGGGAGCAAATGCACTTCCGAAATCAACTTCACAGGTATTGTCCGAGACAGGAACCTATATAAAAAATCTGGATAAAAACCCGACAATCGGAAGCGAATGGTTTGTACTGGCTCAGGCGCGAAATGGTGCCGGCCTGGATTCTTCCTATTTTTCTACCTATTACAATCATTTTGCAAATTATCTGAAGGCGAATAACGGATCGCTTACCAATACGATCAAATACACAGAATACTCAAAAGCAATCTTAAGTCTGACGGCAATAGGAAAAGATGCAAGAAATGTAGACGGGTATAATCTGTTTGAGCCGATTGCTGACTTTGACAAAACTGTTGAACAGGGACCAAATGGTGCAATCTGGGCTTTGCTTGCACTGGACTGTAATCCGGCCTATTCCTTCCCGAAGGTAAAAGCCGGTGGCAACCAGAATTCCAGAGAAAAACTGATCGATCATCTCTTAAGTGTGCAGGTACCAGGCGGCGGATGGGCAATGAGCGGAACGAAGGCGGATTCAGATCTTACAGGAATGGCTTTGCAGGCGCTTGCACCATATTATCATAAATCCGGGTATGAAAATGTGACGACAGCAATTGATCAGGCACTGGATGTATTATCTGCAATGCAGAATGATACAGGTGGATTTTCTACAACAGGCGGACAGGGACCGGTAGAAACAGTGGAATCCTGTGCACAGGTGCTGACAGCGCTCTGCGCGCTTGGGATTGACCCGGAAACAGATCCACGTTTTATAAAAGGCGGTAAATGGATGGTGGAAAATCTGCTTTCCTATCATTTGGGTAACAGTGGATTTATGCATGTAAAACCCGGAAGCGGTAATAACGGGGGCGGAGAAGCAGGTAAAGTTAACGGTATGGCGACTGAGCAGGGATATTATGCGCTGGTTGCATATCAGAGAATGAAAAACGGACAGACCTCTCTTTACAATATGTCAGATGTAAAACTGACGATAGGCGGAGCCGGAGACGGAAAAGGAACCGGACTGGAAGAGCCGGCTGCAAAACCGACCAGAAAGCCGGCGAAAAAATCATCTTCCTCCGGCAAAAAAAATAAATCAAACAGCTCAAAAAAGAAAAGCAGTTCTTCCGAAAAGGAGGCCTCCAAGGCAGCACCGGGAGGAGCGGGTAAATCTCTTTCCGGGGCAGGTACCGGTAAGAAAACTTCTGATAAAAAAAGCTCCGATTCAAAAGATTCAAAGGACAAAAAGAAAAAGTCTTCAAAGGGATGGAGCTTTACTGCAGAGAAATATGTTGAGAAAGATGATGAAAAAGATGATGAAAAAGTAACCGGAAAGAAACTTGAGGACGGAAAAACCGAGAGCAAAAAATCAAATGCAAAAACACAGGAAACAACAGACAGCACAGAAGAAACGACTGCTGTTGCAGCAGAAAAAGAAATCCCGTCGGTTGTATGGGGACTTGCAGGTGTCGCTGTCGGGGCAGCACTTGCAACCGGAATACCACAGCTTATAAAACGGAGGAAAAAGAAAAAAGATGAAAATAAAAAATAAACTTACAGGACTGATTCTGTGTCTGGCTCTGAGCGCGGCTTCACTGACAGGGTGTGGTGGAGAAAAAGCATCTGAATCGGTCAGAAGTGAGGCTGTACAGGATACTGCAAAAACAGATAAAAAAGCTGATACAGACAAAAAAGAAACAAAAGCAGAGAAGAAAAATGATAAAAATGCCCTGAAAGAAGATAATCAGATTCCGGAAGACGGTGTGATCACAAAAGAACAGATGGAAAGTATCGCCGGAGAAAAGGGAGAGTATCGTTTCCACGGAGAAACGTCTGACGGCATTTCTTATACATGGATTTATGATGGAAGTAAGATCAAAAATCCGATTGAACAGAAACTCAAAGTAGAGTTTTCTGAGGAAAATCTGGATGAGATCAAAAAGGCGGCTGATGATGCACCGTATGCTCTGCAGGTAAAACTTCAGGAGATGGAGCTTGCGGCACCGGCAACCCTGGAAGTGACTCTCAATGAAAAATGGGATGCAGACAGGGTACTTTACTGTATCTATGAAGATGAACAACTGTATCAGCTTGACGATGCGAAAATCGAAAATGTAGGCAAAGATGCAGAAGATTCATCCAAAGAAGATGTTTCAAAAGAAGAAAGTGAAAATGAAGTTTCCAAAATTTCATTTCAGGTAAATAAAGCAGACGGAGATGTGTATGTACTTCTGGCCGGCTCCAGCGAAGATTCTTCAGAAGATACGCAGGATTCATCCGAAGACGCACAGACAGGTGAGGAAAATACATCAGAGGATGCAAGTGGAAATGACAGCCAGGTAGCTGATGAACAGACGGAATCAGATGGTTCAGATGGTTCAGATGACAGTTCAGACAGTTCTTCACAGGAAGAAAACCACATCTGCACGATTTCCATTGAATGTTCTTCTATTCTGGATAACTGGGATGATCTGAAATCATCCAAAGCAGAATTTGTACCATCTGACGGCTGGATCCTTTATACTTCCGAAATTTCATTTACACCGGGAGATACTGTTTTTGATGTGCTGAAAAGCGCATGCAGCCAGGCAGGGATCCAGATGTCTTCCAGATATACACCGATGTACGGAAGCTATTATATTGAAGGTATCAATCAGCTTTATGAATTTGACTGTGGTCAGAATTCAGGATGGATGTACAGTGTGAATGGCTGGTTCCCGAACTACGGATGTTCCGAATATAAAGTAGAGGACGGAGACAACATTGAATGGAAATACACCTGTAATCTGGGATCCGATGTAGGAAATGGCTATGCAGGATAAGGTACATACGGATGCATTTTCCGAATGTCATCCATTATTAAACTTCTTTTATTTCGGAGTGGTGCTGGTTTTTACCATGTTTAACCAGCACCCGGTATTTCTCGGGGTATCCTATGCGGGGGCGGTTGCTTATTCCGTTCTCCTGCTCGGATGGAAAAAAACATTAAAACAAAGCTTTCTTATGACACTGCCCGGGCTTCTGATCGTGGCACTTCTGAATCCGATGTTTAATCACTATGGTGTCACAATGCTCTATTATATCGAAAGCAGTGGCAACTGGGTGACACTGGAAGCACTGGTTTACGGAATTGTGCTCGGAGCAGTGATGTTTGTCGTTATTCAATGGTTTTCCTGTTACAACAAAATTATGACCAGCGACAAATTTATCTATCTTTTTGGCCGGATCATTCCGGCACTGTCGCTGATTCTTTCTATGGCACTTCGTTTTGTCCCTCGTTTTATCGGACAGCTTCATATTATTCGAAACGGACAGAAATCCATGGGCAGGGATACCACAAACGGAAACATTTTACAGCGGGCATACCATGGTCTGAATATGCTTTCCATTCTGGTGACATGGGCACTGGAGAATGCAATACAGACTTCAGATTCTATGAGAAGCCGGGGGTATGGTCTTCACGGAAGAACTGCATTTTCAATTTATCGTTTTACAAAAAGAGACAAGATCATAGGCGTGATCATGACAGGATTGTTTGCCCTGATCGTGACAGGATGTGCATGCGGAGCAGTTTTTGCCCAGTATGATCCACGTATTTTACTGGCCGGCTTTACCGTTCAGGGAAAAAATGCACCGGTTGAATGCAGTAAAGCACTTGCACTGGCAACATACCTTGCATTTGGAATTTTCTGTTTTATTCCTGTGATTCTGGATATGGCAGAGGCAAGAAGTCTGGATAGAAGCCGCAGAATTATCGGACAGGATATTGGTGTGACATATCGCCAGATTTACGAAGAAATAGAACGGGAAGGGTTACAAAAATGAATATAATCGAAGTAAAAGATTTCAGCTTTTCTTATCCGGATCAGAGAAAAGAGGCATTGGTCCATGCTTCCATGGAAATTAAGGAGGGAACGCTGAATGTAATCTGCGGAAGGAGCGGCTGCGGCAAAAGTACACTCTTAAGACAGCTCAAAAGTGTGCTGGCTCCGCATGGTGCATCGACCGGAAGTATTTTATTTAAGGGAACCCCTTTGAATAAAGTTGACCATCGGACGCAGAGCAGTGAGATCGGATATGTGATGCAGAATCCCGATAATCAGATTGTAACAGACAAAGTGTGGCATGAACTTGCATTCGGATTGGAAAGCCTGGGATTTGAGACAGAAGACATTCGGCTTCGTGTAGCTGAGATGGCAAGTTATTTCGGAATTCATCAATGGTTTTATAAAGGTGTAGAAGAATTGTCCGGCGGACAGAAACAACTTCTGAACCTGGCCTCTGTCATGGCGATGCATCCGTCTCTTTTGATTCTTGATGAGCCGACTTCACAGCTTGACCCGATCGCGGCATCCGATTTTCTTGCAACAGTGCGAAAAATCAACCGTGACATCGGGACAACGGTGATTATCACCGAACATCGTCTGCAGGATATTATTCCTTATGCGGACAAAGTCTTTGTCATGGACAAGGGAAGTGTTTTTCTTGAAGGAACACCGCGTGAGGTCGGACAGAAACTGAAATCTCAGGACAGAGGTATCTATCTTTCCATGCCGGAACCGGTGCAGATCTATGGGGAGATTGACAGTGATCTTCCCTGCCCGCTTACAGTAAGCGAAGGCAGGATCTGGATGAAAAACTATATTGAAACAGAAAAAGCAAAAATGCCGGAAAAGACAGAGCATACAGAGAAAGCAGAATCGTCAGAGAGAGCAGCGACTCCTGCAAAAATATCTGAAACCGTCGGGACAGCATCAAAAATACGAAAATCCACCGGAAAAGATTCCTGCGCGATCGAGCTTCGCGATGTCTGGTTCCGCTATGAAAAGGACAGCCCGGATGTAGTCAGAGATCTTTCACTGAAAGTAAGATGCGGCGAATTTTATGCACTGGTGGGAGGAAACGGAACCGGTAAAAGTACGACTTTGTCACTTTTAAGCAGGGTGCGTCAGCCATATAGGGGAAGGATTTATCTTGATGGCAGAGATATCCGTTCCTTTAAAGACCGGGAGTTGTATAACGGATATCTGGGGGTGCTCCCACAGAATCCACAGAGTATTTTTTTGAAAAAAACAGTGCTTGAAGATCTTTACTCTGTGATCGGCGGCAGAAAAAACAAAAAATCCACAGAGTATCCGATTGATATGAAAAAGGAAAAAGCAATCGAAGGGATTGTAAGCCTGACAAAACTTGAAGAATTGCTGGAAAGACATCCCTATGATCTGAGTGGGGGAGAACAACAGCGGCTTGCTCTTGCAAAAGTGCTTCTGCTCAGACCGAAGATCCTTCTTCTGGATGAACCGACGAAAGGAATGGATGCAGAATACAAAGCAGAACTGGGAAAAATCCTGAAAAAACTTCAGCAGCATGGAATGACGATTTTTATGATCTCGCACGATGTGGAGTTTGTGGCAGAGTATGCAGACCGTGTTGGACTGTTTTTTGAGGGAAGTATTATTACAAGCAAAGAAACAAGAGCATTTTTTGCCGGAAATAATTTCTACACGACAGCCGCCAACCGGATGGCAAGGCAGTTCTTTCCGGATGCAGTTACAGGAAAGGATGTGGTGTCATGCTTAAAGAAGCTGAGTTAGACCGTTTCCTGGACGAGTTTTTTGATGGCACCATGCCGGTACAGTCCGAAGAAAAAAATACAGATGAGAGCACAGAGGATTTGGAGGAATATACACTTCCGACAGATGGGTTAATCATTCGTCAGATGAAAAGAGATGGAAAAGTCAGCAGGCGTACATGGGCGGCACTTGCGCTGATGGTTATTATCGTACCTGTGATCCTCTATCTTTCAGTAAGAATTTTTCACGGAAGAAGATATATGGTGTGCAGCCTGATCGTTGTTGTGGCGGCTATGCTTCCGTTTTTTATGATGTTTGAGGGAAGAAAACCAAAAGCAAGAGAAATTATGGTGATTTCCGTACTGGCAGCCATTGGAGTGGCAGGAAGAGCAGCTTTCTTTATGCTGCCGAGTTTCAAACCGATCGCGGCAATCGTGGTCCTTACAGGAGTTTCCTTCGGAGGAGAAGCCGGTTTTCTGGTCGGCTGTATGATCATGATGATCTCGAATATTTTTATGGGACATGGTCCATGGACACCGTGGCAGATGTTTGCGTTTGGTGTGATTGGATTTCTTGCGGGAATCCTTTATCAGAAGGGAATTCTGAAAGCAAGAAAACCGGATCTTTGTATTTATGGTTTTCTGAGTGTCTTTCTGATCTATGGCGGTATCATGAATCCTGCAAGTATTCTGATGTCCTATGGATATATAACAAAAGAAAGTCTGATTGCTTATTACATTTCAGGTGCACCGATCGATCTGGTGCACGCAACCTCTACCGTAATTTTTCTCTGGTTTATGAGTAGACCATTGCTGGAGAAATTGGAAAGAATCAAACGGAAGTATGGGTTGATTGAAACACAGGAGCAGTGATTCCTGGGATAAAAACAGAGGGAGAGAAAAATATGCCGGATAATATTAAAAATATTCAGAATGAACTTTCAAAAGTAATAGTAGGAAAAAAAGAGATTACGGACAAGATACTGATGGCAATACTGGCAAGAGGACATGTCCTTCTGGAGGATGTTCCAGGCGTTGGTAAGACGACCACGGCACTTGGGCTGAGTAAAATTCTGGGGCTTGATTTCAGGAGAATCCAGTTTACACCAGATGTAGTTCCTTCTGATGTGACGGGCTTTACTATGTATGACAAAGAAACAGGAGAGTTTCGATATCGTCCGGGTGCTGTTATGTGTAATATGCTTCTGGCAGATGAAATTAACCGTACTTCCAGCAAGACGCAGTCGGCACTGCTTGAGGTTATGGAAGAGGGAAATGTGACAGTTGACGGAGTGACTTATAAAGTTCCGGAACCGTTTGTGGTGATTGCAACGCAGAATCCATTGGGAACAGCGGGAACACAGATGCTTCCTGAATCGCAGCTTGACCGTTTTATGGTGCGGCTGAGTATGGGATATCCGGATATAAAGAGCCAGGTAGAACTGCTTCGCGACCGACGAAAGCAGAATCCGATGGAACAGGTACACCAGATTCTGGATGGAGAACAGCTGATGCAGATGCAGCAGGAAGCAGCTGATGTTTTTATCTCGGATGAAATTCTGGAATATATAAGTCTTCTTACTGCGAAGACGAGACAAAATGAGGCAATCACACTTGGCATCAGTCCACGTGGAGCGCTTGCACTGAGCCGTATGGCAAGAGCAAGGGCATATCTGTGTGACAGAGACTATGTGATTCCGGAAGACGTTCAGGAAATATTTACAGATGTATGTGGACACAGACTTGTGCTTGATCCCAAAGCAAGAATCAACAGAGTAACAGCAGAGCATGTACTCAGACAGATTTTGCAGGAGACGGAAGCACCGGGAGTAGAATAATGAAGAAAACCAGAATAACAGCAGGTATAATTGTTGTACTGGGAATCGGCATTTATCTGGTAACGGGATCTTACAGTGTATTAGGCATAATAACGGCAGCTTTTTTTGCAATGTTATGTATGGCATTTTATACACTGGCAGAAGGAAGAAAGACAGAATTTGTTCTGGATTTTCCCGAAAACGGAGAAAAAGGACAAAACATCGAAGGTCGGATTGAGGTAAAAAATCATTCATGGCTGCCGGTGTTTGGGTGTCGGTGCCGTTTGGACTGGCAGAATTTCCTCACAGGAGAAAGTGGAAGTGAAGATTTCAACTTTGCAGTCCCATCCAGGAGGACGACGGAAATTCCGGTTACTGTCCGTACTGAGTACAGTGGTGTATGTGTGTTATCCATAAAAAAAGTGGAATATACAGATCCTTTCGTTTTGTTCAGACGCAGAGAAAAACTGGAGATGAAAGAAGAAATTACCGTATTTCCGACAATTCATGAAATACCACGTGAAATGTTCGAAGAAGAAAGCTACAATATGGAAAGCTTTCGATATTCTGCGGAGCGTGGTGGAGATGATACAGGAGAAGTATATCAGGTACGTTCTTACAAAGAAGGAGATAATCTGAAACAGATTCACTGGAAACTTACGGCAAGACTCGGGGACGTGACCGTCCGGGAGCCGGGGTATCCAATCAGTCATGCAGTCATGATTTTTATGGAGACAGGATATCTGGGAGAATTTCCTGATCCGGATAAAATGGATCGGCAGATCTCGCTGACACTTTCTTTCCTGAAAGCACTGTCAGATAGGCAGATTTCCTGCCAGCTGTGTTTTTATGATTTTGCAAAAGACAGAGCAAGAATCCTTCATGCTTCCAATATAGAGGAATTCTGGCAGACAGCAATGCTTGCAGTTCGTGCCGGAAGAAGTAATAAAGGCGGCTCCGGACTAAAAAAATTTATGGAAAATGCAGAGGACTGGCAGGCAGGCCATTACATTTATATTACAGCAGGAAATGAAATCGATGAAGTAGAATATCTCCGGGAGTCAGCAACAGTGACTGTTTTTGATGGAAATATGGATTTACAGGGGTAACTTTGGTAATTGGATTTTCAGGACAGGGAGAAACAATGAAAGTAGTTGTGGGGCACAAAAAACAAAACAATAAAAAATTTTATATGTTGTTGACAGAAAGTCTCACAGCGTGGCTTTTGGCAGCGGGTATTGTGCTGACTGCAGTGCAGGCACTGGGAATTGAAATAAGTAGATTTTTTGTGCTTATTGTGACATTGATACCGGTTTTGATTTTGGAACTGATACCGTGGGAAGTTTTTGCGGAAGGCGCCAGTCTGTTGTTGGTCGCAGGTGTGGTAGTTCTGACACTGATCGGACAGAAAAATTTTATGAATGGTCTGATTGTATTAAACAATTGTATAGCAGAGACTGTCGGAAAGAACCGGGGAATTTCATGGCCACAGTATATGCTTCAAAGTACAGAAACAGCAGGAAGCGATATGATGATTGCGGCAGGAGTATTTGGATTGCTTGTCGGGATGATTATGTACTGGATAGTAAAATATGGAAAGATGTGGACAGTCATAATGATAGCCGGTCTTCTTGCAGGAATCGTGGTACTGACGGGAAACCGTGTGCGAATCGGGGAAACGGTACTGACTGTATGCGGAGTGTTGGGAATGATTTCTGTCCGTATTTATGGACATGGAAAAAGTCCGGTATATGGCGGACTTTTTGAGATGGCATTAATACTGTATTTATTTCTTATTGTATTCTGTGGAGCGGGGCTGTTACTTCATATGACTTTAAATCCGCAGGAAACATACAAAAAAAGCGGTCTTACTGTACGAATCCAGAACAAAGAAAAAGAGCTTTTGCAGTCGGTACGTTATGAGAATAAAAAAATCAATTCCCTTCCCAAAGGTAATCTGAAAAAACTCGGAAACTGGAAGGCAACAGAAGATACGGCTCTGACCGTTACAATGAGTGAGCCGCAGTCACTTTATCTTCGCGGATTTACCGGTACGGAATACAGTTCCGGTGTCTGGCAGAAAATGCCCAATGCAGAATACTATGATGCACAGAACCTTTTTTACTGGCTGCATCAGGGCGGGTTTTATGGAACAGCACAGCTTGAGAATGCAAGAGGATTATTTAGGGATTCTGATCTGGCTGCTCAGGATATTTCTGTAAAAGTGGTAAATAATCATGCAGACAGTGAATATCTTTATACTCCATATGAGTTGAAAGAAGGTTCATGGAAGCAGGAGCACCTCAGACAAAATGCAGATGAGACTTTGGAGTCCACAAATTTTTTCGGTACAAGAAAATATGAATTTCATACATCAGGCAATCTGACAAAAGATTTTCCGGCACTCGCGGCACAAACTTTTCTGGCAATGACGGAAAATCCCGGCAGTGACTATGAAAAAAATGAAAGCTATTATAATGTATTTGCCTACAGGCATTATACAGAACTTACCAGGTCACAGAAAGAGCTGATGGAAAATCTGCTGGGCAGTGCCGGAGAACAGCAGAATGGACATATTGATTACAGTTCGGCAATCAATGCCGTAAACAGTTTTTTTGAAAAAAATATTACTTTTAACAAGGAATGTGGTTCTGTTCCGGGAGGAAAAGATCCGGTAAATTATTTCCTTACAGAATCCGGAAATGGATACGATATATATTATGCATCTGCGGCAGTTCTGATGTTCCGTTATTACGGAATCCCTTCCCGTTATGTGGAAGGATATGTGATCACACCGGAGGAAGCAGAGGATGCCAAACCGGACGAACAGATAAAGATACCGGCTTCCGATGGACATGCATGGGCAGAAATCTATATAGACGGAACGGGCTGGGTGCCGATAGAGGTATCGCCGGACTTTAAGAAAGTGATGCAGCAGCCGGATTTAAGCACTGGAATTCAGGCCGGAACGACTGCTGCATCAGCAGAAGGTACGGTAGAGGATAAACAGGAACTGTCAGAAAAATCACTGCCGGAACTTCTGAAAGAAACGATGTTTGATTTTCTGAAAATACTGTTTGTATTATTTGTCGGTTTTGATCTGATCGTACTGATTTTGTTTATTACATCGGTAGTGGGAAGAATTTTGGCAGCTTTGAAAAGAAGATATGCATTCCGTTCAGAGGATAATCGCAGGGCGGTGCTCGCAATGCTGCAATATGCCTCAGATCTCATATTATATGGACACGAAGAATTGTACGGACAGAAAAAAAGCAAAAAGGCTTCTTATCTGAATAAAAACTATTCCAAAGAACTTTCAGAACTCTATCTGAAGGCGTGCGTAATCGGAGAACGTGCGGCATTCAGCCGTCATACGATTTCAGAAGATGAGAAAGTTTTTGTAACAGAGTATATCAGGCAGCTTCGAAAAGACATATTAAAAAAAGCCGGCTGGTATGAACGATGGATGATGCGTTACATAGAGAAATTATGCTGAAAGGAGGGAGATACAGGTGAGAGACAACAAAAAGAAAAAATTTCTGGCTGGAATCAGTCTTGTACTGTGTCTCCTGATTCTTGGCATCTGTCTGACGGGCAGTGTTTCGGGACAGAAAAAGACGGTACCGGAAAATCCAATCAAAGGTATCAGCAGTGACCGTTCTCAGGTAGTGTATCGTGGAAATGGCTTTTATTCACCTGTAGTCAGTGGAGATAATGAGACTGACACACAGTACTTAAATACAGAAGTACTGATTCAGGATCAGGAATCTGAAAATCAGGATTCTGATTCAGAGGATCAGGAAAATCAGAATGCAGAAGATCTGTTTTCAGATGATGGTTCAGAATCGGACGGACAGGCAGACGGAAGTGGAGAAAATTCTGAAGAAACGGCTGTGAGTGATCAGGAAGATACCGGTGCAGAGAAAACAGATACTCCGGTGACGACGAAATTCGAAGATTCCGATACAGAAACAGCAGATCATGCAGACGGCAGTGATGATGACAGAAATCAGGCAGGGGCACTGGCACCGGAATCTACAGAAATTCCACAGGAAACACCGGAGGTCGAAGACCTGCGTCCGACAATCAGTTCAGACCTCACAGATGGCGAAACGATTCATAAAGAATCCCGCGTATTTTCGGTGTATGCAGAAGATTATAAGGAGCGGGCACTGACACCGTCACAACTTACTGTCACCTGTAATGGAGAAAAACTTTCCAGTATTTCTACGGATAACGGTGTGATTCGTTATAAAGCATATCTTAATGAAAGTAATGAAATCAGCATTACAGCGACTGATCGTTACGGAAATACAGATACGGTCAGTGTTACAGTTTACAAAGAAGTAAACGGTAACGAAGAAGAAGAACAGCCTGCCGGAACGATCACATTCAGTCTGGAAGCATCTACGATTGGCCTGGGTAACATCATAGGACCGACAGAAGTACCATTTTATGAAGAAGAGACACTGCCATATGTTCTGAATCGAGTCCTTTATTCTGCAGGCTGTCAGTATCACTTTACGGGAAGTATGGATGCGGGATTTTATCTCAAATCTGTTGACCGTACAGGTATTACTTCCGGTTACGAAATTCCTGCGCAGATAGAAGAACACCTCGAGGAAGTAAATGATATTCCGGATCCGGATACCTGTTCACCGGACTGGCTTGGTGAGGGAACTCTGACGGGAGGATCCGGATGGATGTTTTCCGTCAACGGAGTTTATCTGAGTTCGGGAATGAATACATATTTTCCGGCAGATGGAGATGAGATAAGAGTCCGTTTTACGTTATATTATGGAGCAGATATCGGAGAAGCGATGCTCGGTGGCGAAACATGGGGGGACTGGTAATATGAAAAAGAGAATTATGGCAGTCATGTTATCCGTATTCCTGCTTACCGGAAGCATACCCGTAACGGCAGCAGAGGAGAATACAGAAGAGATTGAAATGTCAGATGCTTCTGAGACAGATTACACAGAAGCAGCAGATGGAAGTACAGAGGAAGATACTTCTGCCGGGAATACAGAAAACACAGATGATACACAGCAGAATACCGATGGGAATACAGAAGAAAAATCTCAGGAAGAACCAGAACAGGAAGCGGATTGTGCAGATGATACTGCAGATCAGACAGAAATTCTGGAACAGACAGAGGATGCAGTAGAAATCGTGCCGGAGGACGAGACAGAATCAGGAGACAGTCCGGAAGACATTTTTACACAGGAAAGCTCGGACAGTGCAGAGACAGACGACTGGATCGGACAGATGAAATTCGGTTCCAGTGGGTTTGGCTCTACAGCACTGGAATATCCGGTTGTTCCGGCATTTTCACCTGAAATTCATGAATATACACTTTATTTTCCGGATGATATGAAGGGAATTTACGGACTGGTTACTTCTGTATTTCCCGGAAAGGTTATGGCATATTTTAAAGACTGCAAGGGAAACGATGAGTCCGTCTGCCTGAATGCTTACGAAAAATACGGAAACTATGCGGCTATGGATTATGTAGTGGATTATGGCCCGGATGGAAATACAATACGAATTCATACATATCAGGGAACAAAGGACTATTATATACATGTGAAACGAGTTCCGACGCTTGGAGAACTGCGGGCGTTATATAAGGGAAGTGAGTATGTTTTTTATAATCATGAGAGAGAGTCCCTTTATTCAAAAGCCGGAGTAAATTTTCAAAAAGAATATGATGTCAATCTGCCGGGGAATACGGAAGGAGAGACACTGTCCATTCTTCCGGTTACTTATTATTATAAATACGCAGCGGATCGAAAGATATACAAGGTAGAAATCAACGGAGTGGAAACACCTACGGATGAGTATTATGATTATACACTTAAAGGTGGAGAAGAAGATATTCAGATCAGACTTTCTTATGAAGGTCTGGAAGATACAGTTTATACCATACATGTGCATCCGGTTGAAAAACAGGTTTCGATGTATTTTGTATCAGATACCGAAGGAACAGACGGCAGCTTTTTTGTAAAACTCTATGACAAATATGGAGCGGAAATAAAAGCGGACGCAGAAAATCCTCTTGAATTTACGCAGCTTCTGGATCAGAACGACTATACCTATACGGCATATGCACAGGGATATAAACCGGTCAGTGGAAAGTTTACGGCTTCTGAGGAAAACAGTGAGACCAGAATCAGTTTTCAGGAAAAAGCGGCGGGGCGTTATCTTGAAAAACTTGGAGTATATCTGAGAAGTTACAGTGGAACTTCGGGAGATACAAAAGAATTGATTCGCCACAGTGAACTGGACGAGATATATGGAGGTACTGTCTACACGGTAGATTACAGCGATCAGTACAGTTCAGACTATTCATTTTTTGTATCGGCAAAATTGTCTGCTTTTGCACCGGAGAACTCTGTGGCAGTTGCAGATACCGTTTCTATGGATGGCGTTCATACCGAAAAGAAGCTGATGCTTTCCGGCGAAAAGTCGGAGATGCGGAATGAGATGCCGTGCAAATTTTTTGATGCGGATGAAAATGGAGCCAGGAGAGGAATCTGTACCATCAGGGTTGGAAATGATTCAGACACAGAAGTATATAAAATTATTGTCAACCGTGTTCTGGAATTAAGGGCGCTTTCCTGCTCGGACTCGCCGGATGGAGATTCTGTATATAATGAAAAAAGGTTTGTACGGACCAGACATGAATATACAGTTGCTGTTTCGGATGAGGTAAAAAGTCTTTATATAAAACCGGGACTGTATGCGAAATCAGCATCTACAATTACAGTAAATGGAGAAGCCTGCGCTTCCGAAGAGGAAGTGGAAGTCCCGATTCAGGATGGAGTTACAGAAATACAGATAAGACTTTCAAAGGATGAAATTTATAATGATCCGGAACTTACGGACATTTCGTATACTTCTGAAGGTATTTATACAATCCGAGTGACCAGATCACAGGTTTCTGATGTAACTTTTCATGTAGATCCTCCGGAGGCAGCAGTAAGTGTGTATGATCCAAATGGAAAAAGAATTTATTCTGCACTGGATCATCCGAATGTTTTCACCGGTTTGAAAGGTGGGATTGCGTATTCTTATACAGCCAGTTGTTACGGGTTCCTGACAGAAAGCGGAACATTTACAGCAGAACCCGGTGGTGAGATTAATGTAAAACTGACAAGGTCAGATACGCGATATCCGGAACTTGAGAACAATGAATGGTGGAATTACAGAAACAATGAAGAGAACAATGGTGTTACGAGTGTAAGTACACCAAACAATGCAAAAGAGACCAGTGAAAAATGGTCATTGCAGCTTGGTGGAAGCTGGAATGAATCTTGCACACCGCCGTTGATTCTCGGTGGCTATCTGTACACGGGAGCCGGCAAATATATTTATAAACTCGATAAAGAGACAGGTAAGATCCTCATGGTCAGTGACCAGTTGAAAGGAAGTCTTGTCTTTGCATTGAATCCACTCACTTATGCGGAAGGAATGATTTTTGCCCAGATCGGAAATGGACAGATTCAGGCAATCAATGTAACGACCATGAAATCGCTCTGGGTAAGTGAAGTAGTTGGAGGACAGACACTTTCACCGGTTACATATAAAGATGGTTATCTGTATACGGGAACATGGAATTCCGAAAACAAAGAAGGTACATATTTTTGTCTGACAGTGACGGATGAAGATCCGGAAAGCCCGACGGAGACGAAAAAATGTGTGTGGAAATATTCTCATACAGGAGGATTTTACTGGGCAGGTTCCTATGCAACTTCAAATTATGTGGTCTTTGGTTCTGATGATGGATCGAGAGAGGGGGATTATACGGCATCGTCGGTATTGTACTCAGTATCTGCCAGAACAGGTATATTGATAGATCAGATGGAAGGCCTGCAGGGAGATATCCGTACATCGGTTGTCTACAGCAATGGATATATCTATTTTGCAACGAAGGGCGGAATGTTGTATCGCGTAAAAATGAACGACGATGGTACGTTTGGTGATGTGGTGACATATGGACTCGGAGGAATGGCAACAGCTTCCCCGGTCGTATATAAAGGAAGAATTTATATTGGTGTCTGTGGAACGGGAGGACAGTTTAATGAAGATGCAGGCCATCATTTTGATGTTCTGCAGGAAGACAGTGAAGGAATATCACTTGCTTATTCTGTGCCGATGAAAGGTTATCCACAGGCCGGAGCAACTCTTTCCACAGCATATGAAAATGAAGACTATAATGGTGATGGAAAACCGGACGGAAGGGTTTATCTGTATTTTACTTATAATATACCTCCGGGAGGAATCTATTTTCTGTCAGATGAACCGGGACAGACAGAGGGAAAAGCAGAAGATCTATTTGTGCCGGAGAAAAAACAGCAGCAATATTGCATCAGTACAATCTGTGCGGACAGTGACGGAACACTTTATTACAAAAACGACTCGGGTTATCTGATGGCGATTTCTTCCAACAGTGCATATCTGGATGATATAGATGTGACCTGCAAAGAAGGAAAGATTAAATGGGACGATGATTTTTTGTCTTCAAAGGGCAGCTATACTCTGACAGTTCCGGACAGTACAAGGGAAGTAAATATAAAACTTACAGTTCCAAAAGACCGGAGTGCAACGGTAAATGGACAGAATTATACCGGAAACTGCACAGTGAAACTGAATGATAAAGGAGAAGGTGAAATTCAGGTTGTTGTCATGTACAGGCAGCAAAAACGAACCTACAAGATAAAAGTACTGGGACTTGGAAGCAATGCAGACTTGTCATCTCTTGTGATCAGTGATAACAATTCAGTCAATGTGACAGCTGCATATCTTTCTTACAGCCCGGATTTTCAGGCAGATCACACGCAATACACATCATCTGTATACACAGGGGAAAAGAAATTCCTGAACATTTATGCAGCAGCTTCCGGAATCTATTCAAAAATCGAGGCAGAAGCGGGTGACGGAGTTCGACGTATTCTGACATTTAAAGGGGCAGCCGGTGCGGGAAACAGGACACGTTTTGCGGTTTATTTTGAAGACGGACAGTCCTGCGCAGAAGTGACGTTGAAAGTGACGGCAGGGGACGGCGTGACGACCAGAGAATATCATGTTTCTCTTTTGAGAACAGATATTTATGGACCGGTACTTAGTTCTGCAAAAATCTGGAGAACGGATGAACAGACAGGAGTACTTACTTTCCGGTCAAATGAATCCGGTTACTATTATTGTATGGTGACGGATCCGGGAGCAGAAGTCCCTCAGTTTGATCTGAACAGTAGCGGTATCGAGCTGCAAAAAGGAGCGAACAGTTATACACTGAAAGATATTGGCAGTGGTGAGAAAGAGGTCTATATTCTTGCAAAGGACATGCAGGGAAACATAATGGAAGCACCGCTGAAACTGAAGCTTCAGGGATACAAAAAAATAAATATACATTTTAAAATCCAGCCGGCGAATGCGGTTATTCAGGTAAAAGATGACGGAGGTGCAGACATCAAAGTAAAAAATGGTGACTGTACCGTGACTGCAGGAAATCATTATACAGTTTCTGTAAGCTGTGAAGGATACTACAGCAAAAACATGGAATTTACTGCGGAAGAAGGTACTGATCACTATGAGATCAGTCTTGAAAGCAGCAGAAGCTCTAATGCACTTTTGAAAAATCTGTATGTGAGCAGTTCTGATAAATACGGAAAAGGAATCCTGAAACTGAAACCGGCATTTCAGAGTGATCAGATAAATTATGAAGCGGTATATGACCGGGAACGGGATCATCTGAATCTGTGGCTTGAGGCAGCAGATTCCAAATCTTCCATAAAGGTGTATGCACTGGGTGGAATAAAAGGAAGCACAGTTTCAAGAGAAGATGAATCCTTAGCAGCCGAAATGGTGGACGGGCATCTCTGCTGCAAAATTTATTTTGAAAAACAGGTCTTTGAAGCAGCAGTCAGAATTATGGTCACAGCAGAAGACGGAACAGAAAAAAACTATTTTGTAAAACTGTTTATTCAGGATACGACAGCACCGGTACTGAAAGCTGTTTCAGCAAGCAGAATCAGTGAAAAGAAAGCATCTGTGATATTTAAGGCTTCTGAGAAAGGAAGATATTATTATTCTGTAACAGATAAAAAGAGTGTATCACGATTGGATACTTCGGGAAAAGGAATCGAAGGCATTTCAGGAACGAATATCATTACACTGAACAATTTGAAAAAAGGACCTAAATTTATTCACATCATCATGAAGGATGATTTTGGAAATTTCAGCGAAATACTTACCGTCAGTATTCCCGACAGCAGAAAAACAGCGTCGGTTGACAATAAAACACAGGAAGCCGGAAGCGGAGGAAAGAATCCCGGCGGACCTGAAGGAAACCAGTCCTCGGAATATATACGTGGTCAGAAAGACAGCGTGGAGGAAGGGGATGGAATACTGAAAAAAATGAACAAGACTTCTTCAAAAGAAACAAAAACAACAGACAGCACACAGGGGGACAGTGTGGCAGAAAAATCAGAAGAAGCTGCAAAAAAGGAAGGCAAGAAGGGAGAGAAGGATAGAAACAAAAAGAATGGGAAAAGCAAAAAAATAAAGAAAGGCAGCTCTGATGAAAAATCAGCAGAAAAGAAAAAGGAGGAAAATGGCGGAAGTACTGCCGGGCAGACAGAAAGCCGGAAGCATATGCGGAAAAACGGTGGCTTTAAAGCACTGCCAACAAAAATAAAAGCGGCCTCTTTTATTTCTGTAATCGGAGTTGTATATCTGCTGTTCTGGATCCGGGGATGTATGGTCAATCGAAGGAAGACAGAATGGAAGAAAAAGAGAAGGAAGAAAAATCCTGAAAAGAAAGGAAAGTGACAGAGTATGAAAGACTGGAAAAAGTATACGAAACTGTTGCTGACAGCTGCGGCAGCAAGTGTGGTAATGTTTGCTGCACCCGCAACTGCCAGGGCAATGGATGGAGCGGTTGAACTGGATGACAATAATGTATGGTTTGATGACAGCACAGGTGTGGAGTATACATTTGCGTTATCAAGTAGTGGTGCGACACTCAGCAGTGTAAACGATGAGAATGCAGACGAAGGGTATGCTGTGGATCTGCCGGCAACAGTAACAGATACAGAAGAAAATGACTATCCGGTAAATGGTCTGGGGACAGGTGCGTTTGTAAATAAGACGAAAATAGCAAGTGCGGATCTGTCGGATACTTCTATAGAGTATATTGCAGGAAGAAAAACTACGGCGATGAATGGATATGGTGTCGGTAAGACCGGATTTGAGGGCTGTACGTCACTGGGAGAGATAAAATTACCGGATTGTCTGACAGCTATACCCAATTACATGTTTAAAGATTGCATCAGCCTGCAGACAGTAAAAATTCCGAAAGATGCAAAATATTTAGGAAATTCTATGGCGCATACAAGAATTTTTGAAAACTGTGACAATCTGGAATCAATTACGGTTGCATCAGGAAATACAGCATTTGTAGCTGATGATGGAGTCCTTTATAACAAGGCGAAGACAACTTTGTGTGCATATCCAAATGGTAAGGCTGCTACTACTTTCAGAGTTCCGGCAGGAGTAACAACAATTGGAAATGGTGCTTTTCAGACAGCAAAGAATCTGACTACGGTTGAATTTCCGGAATCCCTCACTTCGATAGGACAGTATGCATTTAATGGTGCTGTAATTCAGGGAACAACACTTAATGAAAATAATTCACTTGAAACTGCTGTTTTTTATGGCGATAAATCAAAGGTTAAATTGAATCAGTATAAGCCATTCCTTGATAAAGTGACTTTCGAACAGAAAGTTACCGGAGTTACCGTATCAGCAGACGCAGACAGCTGTCACGGAAGCATTCAGCTTACAGCAGAAGTTTCTCCGAAAACAGCAACAAATAAAGAGGTAACATGGTCTGTATCACCGGCGGACATTGCAACAATCAGCGAGGATGGCCTTCTTACAGTCAAAAAGGCCGGTACAGTGACTGTGACAGCAACCTCCAAAGACAAACGATGGAATTCCGCTGATCCGGCATATTCCGATCAGAAAGAAATCAAAGTAACTCCTTATGCGGAAAAGGTTACAGTCAGTGAACAGAATGGCAAAACTGAAGTTCTTCAGGGCGGTACACTTGTATTTACTGCAACAGTAGAGCCGGAAGGCAGCAATGTAAAAGGTGTTACCTGGAGTGTGGATAAAGAATCTCTTGCATCCATTGATGAAAACGGAGAATTTACAGCAAAAGAGCCTGGAACTGTAGTTGTAACGGCAACAAGCACAGACGGAAAAGACAATGTTGCTGTAACAGATACCTATACAGTAAAAATTACAGCACCGGTAAAACCGGATGAGCCGTCAAAACCAACGACACCATCTGAACCGACGACACCGTCCAATCCGACAGTACCGGAGACAAAACCGGCAGAAGCTTCAGCAAAACCACAGGTAACAGCATACAAAGTATCTGCTTCTCAGATCCGTATTACATGGACAAAAGACAGTGCTGCCAAAGCAGGATACCGTATCTATGTCAAAGGCGGAAATGCAAAGAAATGGACAAAAGCAGCAGATGTAAAAGCATCTAAGAAGTCTTATGTACTGAAAAAAGTAAACGGAAAAGCACTGCAGAGTGGTACAGTTTATCAGGTCAAAGTTGCTTCCCTCACAAAGAACAAAAAGACAGAAGGAAGAAAACTGACAGCCAAAATCTCTACGGCACCTGGAAAGACAGGTCTGGCAGCAAAGAAAGTCAAAAAAGCAACTGTACAGATCAAATGGAAAAAGGTAAAAGGTGCATCCGGCTATCAGATTCAGATGAAGACATCTAAAAAAGCTTCTTACAAGACAATAAAAATGGCTGGAAAGAATGCTGCATCATATAAGCAGGGTAAATTAGGAAAGACTAAAGTTGCATATTATCGTGTAAGAGCATTCAAAGTGGTCAATGGAAAACAGATTTATGGTTCATGGTCTACAGCAAATGTAAAACTGAGATAAGATAGACACAGACAGAATCATTACAGTGGTAGTGATTCTGTCTGTACTCAAAAAGGACAGGATTATGATCAGAACAGAAAAAAGAAAACACATTTTTCTTATGCTTCTTCTGACAGCAACAGTACTTACCGGCTGTGTAGGAGGAAACCCGACACTGGAGCAGGCACTGAAAAAAACAGCAGAATATGAACAGGAGACAGTAACCTCTCCGACATCAGATTCTCTTGGCGGCGAATGGACAGTGATTCCTCTGGCACGCTCCAAAGAAAAAGTAAGTGAAGAATATTTTAAAAAATACACAGAAAATCTTATAAAGAAGCTGAAAGAGCAGGATGGCATTTTAAGTGATTATAAATATACAGAATATTCACGGGCAGTTCTAGCAGTCAGAGCAATTGGAGAAAACCCGGAAGATATAGGCGGTTATAATATTGAGAAACCGCTGGAAGATTTTGATACAGTAATTTTGCAGGGCCTCAACGGAGCCGTATTTGCACTTCTGGCATTGAATGCAGACGGCAAAAATATTTATGGGGATCTGGAACAGAAATACCTTCAGTATATTCTTTCACAGGAAAAGAAAAGCGGAGGTTTTTCACTTGATAATAATTCAGAACAGGGAGATACAGACATGACAGCTATGACACTTCAGAGTCTGGAACCCTATAAGGAAGAAAATAACGTCAGAGATACAATTGATAAAGGCATACAGTTTCTGGCAGATGCACAGGTATCTGACGGAGGCTACATGTCTTATGGAGAAAAAAGCTCCGAAAGCACATCTCAGACTATAATTGCATTAAGCACATATGGTATAGACTGTAACCGTGATTCACGTTTCATAAAAGAGGGAAAAGGCCTTTATGATACTTTGATGGAGTATTATCAGAAAGACGGCGGTTTTTCTCATACATTGGATGGCGAGGTAAATCCGATGGCAACAGACCAGGCATTTTGTGCGCTGGTGTCGTATGAACGTTTCAAAAATGACCAGAACAGTTTATATAATATGACAGATTAAGTGCTCTGATGCATTATAGATAAATAATCCAAAAGAAAGGAATCTTATGAAAAGAAAAAAACTGATTATGAAAAAACGGGCTTTAAGCTGGATACTGGCACTGGCATTATCCGGAAGCAGCCTCGCACTGCCGGTATCGGCAGCAGAACCTGATGACAATGTACAGGTGGAAACCTATGATGAAACCAGTGATTTTGAAAATGATGCGGACATAGAAATCACAGATGAAGGGCAGGATGCAGATGGCGGGGCATCTGAGGATATCAATGTAACAGAGGATGGAAATGTGGAAGATTTCTCAGATTTCTCGGATGAAGAAGCGACAGATGCGGATATAGATGTATTTGCTTCGGAAGAGGATGGACAGGCTGTAACGCTTTCAGGTACAGGAACAGAAGCGGATCCGTACCTGATTGAGACTGCTGCAGACCTTCCGGGTACGATTGAAGCCGGAACAGTTTATGCACTGGCAGCGGATATCACACTGACATCAGGTCAGCTGATCAGTACGATCGCCGGAACACTGGATGGTAAAGACCATGTGATCACACTGGCTGATAAGCCGCTTGCAAATAGTGTCAGCGGAACCATACAGAATCTGGGAGTTGAGGGAAGCGGAACCCTGACACTTGAGGATGGACAGGGAAGTATGGCTAATACTGTTACACAGACAGGTACTGTTCAAAATTGTTATTGTACGGTAAATTCTCAGGTTGCGCCAATGAGTTATGATACTATCGGTGGAATGATTGGAAATCTTAATGGTACTATCCGGAACTGCTATTTTGCAGGCAGTACGGATAAGTACAGTGGTGGTGTGGCTGCATATAATGGTGGCTCATACAGAATCAGCCATGTTCTCTGGACATCTGGAATGTCTACCGTTGGAATGGGAAGCAACGATAATATTGCAGATGACAGCAAGAAAATAGTAACCGCAGATCAGATCAAAGCAAGTCTGGGCGTTTTAAATACGGAGATTGCAGCCACAGGTTTTTACTGGGTGCTTCCGGAAGACGGCAGAAATAATGGACTGCCGGTTTTACAGGAGGGAGCTCCGGCAGCTGGCGAAGTTAACTGGGATGATTTAGATACAGCAATTGCGAGCGCTGAGAACCTTGTAAAAGGAGATTATACAGAAGCTACATGGAATGCTGTTGCAGCAGCCTTAAAAGAAGCAAAAGAGTTGAGAAAAGGTGCAACATCTGCACAGGCAGAAATTAATGCAGCTACGAAAAAACTGACAGATGCAATTGCAGCCCTGAAGAAACCGAATGCATCTGCACCGATGGCACTTCCGACAGATACAAGCAAGATAACATATATTACAAGTCAGTCGGATTTTTCCAAAATGGAAGATTCCCAAAAGGATACATATTTTGTACTTAAAAATGATATTACTTTAAACAGTAATTATGCAAGTGATAATTTCTTCATGGTTTATGAAACGTTTAAAGGCATCCTTGACGGACAGGGACATACGATCACATTTGAAAAAGCGCCGAAGATGTTTGCAGGAATTGCAGCAACAGGTGTGATTCAGAATATTGGCTTTAAGGGTACTATGGCAGATAACAGTGGAGATCCGGTAGGTCCTCTCGGAAGATACATAAGAGGTTCTGTAATCAACTGCTGGTCTGACATAAGTGGTCAGAATGCCTGTGGTATAGCAGGTGGTGTTTCAGATGAAGCCGTGATCTCCAACTGTTTTGCTTACGGTGAGAGTCCGAAAGGTGGAATTGTCAACACCTGTGCAAATGGTTTTGACGGCATGATCAAAAACACACACTGGCTGAACTCTTCAACAGCACCGACATATCCAGAGAGTACCATCGTGAACTCCGGCGCTGTAAGCGAAGACACCATGAAGGAAAAGAGCTTTATTGAGGCTCTCAATACCAACCGTGGTGAAAATGGAAGTATATGGGGACAGAGCAGTTCCGGATTTGCTTATTTCGGACCGGATCAGACTTACACACCGGGAAATGACTGGCCGGAGATTCCGGAAGGGAAATACTGCGATATCGCATTTACAAATTACAATTCTTCAGAGGCAGTAACTCTTGAAGATGCGAAACTTCAGGTTTCACCGGATTCAGTAGCTGCAAGCAAGATGGCAGGTACATTCAGTCTGCCGGGCTATACAGTTCCGGATGGATATAAAGTGTACTGGTCAGTAGAGTCTCAGAAGCCGGATGGAGCCGTGGCAATCGCGGAAGAAGGCGGAGAATTCTATGTTTATAAAGATGGAAAGGCAACTGTAAAGGCTACTCTGGTCGATGCGGATGCAAACGCAGTTCAGCCCCTTGCTTATGCAGCAATTATTTCCAAAACAGCAAAGATTGAAGCAATTCAGTTATATATTGACGATCAGAATGTAACAAACGGGAATTATACAATTGCGGGATCTGCGACAAAATCCATCAAAGTAAAAGCACAGTATGAAGGAGAGACAGGCTTTAAGGATGCGGCATATTCCAGTTTTACATATCAGGCAGCAGATACAGACCTGATTTATAATGAAAGCGTATACAGCTCGTTCTACTTCAAGAAGCCGGGTACTTCTGCAATCAGAGTTACTTCAAAGAATGATCCGTCTGTAAGTGCAACAGTAGATCTTACTTCCACCTATGTGGCGGTTACATCTGTGAGACCGGCGCTGGAAGATGGATCAGAAATTGAAATTCATGGAAGAAATGCAAACAGTGACGGACAGGAAACAGACGGCCGCGTAGCATTTAATCCGGTTCATGGAACCGTGATCGTAACACCGGAGAATGCAAGCTATGCAGACAACTGGGAGATTACAAGCGATAACGAGACTATCGGATATTACAATAATGGATCTAAAGTATATGTTCCGAAACAGGCAGGTACAGTCACATATACAGCAACACTGACTGACATGAATCCGAATACGAATACGGGAGAGGAAAATACAGTAACCGGAACATCCACAGTAACTTACAAATATAAGAACCCTCTGACAGAGATAAAAGTAAAGGGAGACACTTCTGATTTCAGCGTAAAGGCAAAGGAATCAGCAACATTTACCATCGAGCCGAAAGGTACTCTGTCCGAACAGGGATATGAAGTTACAGAGCCATCCATCAACTGGACATTTGACAAAAAAGGCATTGCAGCGATCACAAAGACAAAAAGCGGTGAATGGAAGAGAAAAGATGGTGCACCGGATACAAACAATTATTTCCTCTGCTCTGAATACAAAATTACAGGAATTTCCGAAGGAATCGTAGTTGCTACCGGGACACCGGTGGATCAGACCAACAACCCTGCCCCGATCAAACTGACGATTACCGTAACAAAAGGGGACAAGGCAGATACAGACAATCTTGCACTTGCAAAGGCCGGCGCGGACAGCGCGGCAGCCTGGATAAAAGGACAGGCAAAAGATACTCTGGAATGTACTAAGGATGACTGGACAGTATTTACACTCCTTCGTCATGGCGAAACTCTCAGTGATGCACAGACCAGCAGCTATTATGATTCCGTAGTGAAGACAGTAAAGACATGGACGAATCAGAAGCCAACCGATATCGCAAAGGTTTCTCTTGTACTTACTATGCTTGGAAAAGATATCACAGATGTAGGCGGTGTGAACCTTGCCGAAATGATGTACAATTCCACACGTCTGACAGAAGGCTCCAACGAACTGATCTGGGTAATTCTGGCACTGGATGCTGCGAACATTCAGATTCCGGCAGATGCAAAATGGAGCAGAGAATCCATGATCAGTGCACTTCTGGACTTCCAGAATGAGAAGGGATTTTTCGGACTGTTTGATAACAAAGGTGGAAGTGTTGATATCACAGCGATGGCATTGCAGCCACTGGCCCGTTATCAGGTAACAGATGCAAAAGTGGAAGCAGCAGTGAAAAAAGCAGTTACGTGGCTCAAAGGAGCAGTGCAGGATGATTTTGGATACGGAAATCCGGAATCAACCGCGCAGGTACTGATCGCTCTTTCAGCACTGGGCATTGACCCGACCGTATCTGATGCCGGATTCGGAACAGTCAATATGAACATGATCACCAGTCTGATGCCATACAAATGTGAAGATGGCGGATTTGCCCATGTTCTTGGAAACACGACAAATGCATTAGCTACCACTCAGGTACTTGAGGCACTGGATGCCTATATATTATTCAAAGAAAAAAATGTTGCATACTGGGATGTGGCAGGAAGTGTGCATGTTTCCCATAACTGGGATGAAGGCGTTATTACAAAAGAGCCGACCTGTACAGAAGCAGGTATAAAGACTTATACATGTACAGAATGTAATGGAACAAAGACAGAAGAGATTCCGGCACTCGGACATACATGGAGCAGCTGGACGACAACATCTGAGGCAACCGTATTTGCAAAAGAGGTGCAGAAGAGAACCTGCTCCGTCTGCAAAACGACAGAAACACGTGAAATTGGAAATAAACTCAAAGCAACTATGAAAGTTTCCGCAAATACCGTCCCGTTAAAAGTAAAACAGTCCATCCGTAACTTCAAAGTGACCGGCATGGCAAAGGGTGATTCCGTAAAATCATGGAAATCCAGCAATACAAAGATTGTGAAAGTTTCCGGCAAGGCAAACGGAACCTGTAAGATTTCTGCACAGAAACGAACCGGTACAGCCAGAATCACGATCACACTCAAGAGTGGACTGAAAAAGACAATCAAGATCAAAGTTCAGAAGTCCGCAGTAAAAACAACAAAGATCACAGGATTTAAGGGCGGAAAGAAATCCATCACCCTGAAAAAAGGAAAGAAATTTACACTTGTTCCAATCTGCAAACCGATTTCAAGCAGAGAAAAAGCTACCTTTACAAGCTCCAACAAAAAAGTTGTAAAAGTTGATTCCAAAGGACGCATCAAAGCACTGAAACCGGGTAAAGCAACGATCACAGTCAAGGTTGGAAACAAAAAAGTGAAATTTAAAGTGACAGTCAAAAAATGAGGAAAGACCGCATGAAAAAATGGAAAAATTATTTTCTGGCGGTAATTGCTGCAATCTGTATGCTCTGGATTTTTCCGGAGCATACACCGGCAGCAACAAATGAAGCCGTCATTTCCGTAGAGAAAGGAACACTGGGACAGGGATATATCATAGAACCGACAGCAGTGACACTTCAAAGCGGCGATACCGTAAAAACAGTTACAGAACGAGTGCTGGAAGCAAATGGCAGATCTGCGCTTACGACAATGAACAGCACATACGGGTACTATCTACAGGGAATATCAGATCCGAACAGAGGCGCGATCTCAATTCCTGCGTTTGTACAGCAGATGATCACAGCGAAAAATCTGAGTGTCAATACAGAAGACATAAAAGAGCCACAGTATTTGAATGAATTTGACTATACCCCGCAATCAGGATGGATGTATTGCGTAAATAATGTTTATCCGGAAGTTGGCGCAGCCTCAACGAAGGTAAACAGCGGAGATGTGATTCGCTGGCAGTTTACCATGGTCGGACAGGGACAGGATCTTAAAGAAGGCGATCCGTCGATTTCTGCCAACGAGAAGCTGAACAGGGATAATCTGTACAAAACAATGGCTTATATACACAAGACCAGCGAACTGATGAACCGGGCAGATATCAGAACAGCATATGCAAACTGTATCAATGTTCTGGGAAATCTGACATCGAAAAAAAGTGATCTGAAAGATTATGGCACTCTGAACCTTGCTGCAAATAATATCGGAATTATTTCGTCAGTAGATTTTGTGAACGGTGAAAGCAATACTTCGGCGAAAGTAAGCTATGGGACAGCGGCCTCAGACATTACATTCCCGACATCACTCATTGGACAGAAAAACACGATAAAGGATACCGGCACTTGCAGCATCTGGGATCTGACCTGGAAGTGTGCGGATTATGATCCGCAGAAGCCGGGATTCTATGATTTCAAACCGGTATTTCAGCTGAATGAGGCACAGTACATATTAAAAACGAATGCAAGCCTTCCGACATACAAAGTAACCGTGCTGAAAGAAAACGGGGAAGACCCGGATCCTGTTGTGCCGGATCCGATCGTACCGGAACCTGTAGATCCGAAACCGGTCACACCGCAGGAACCGACGGTATCAAGTGTAAACTTAACTGTCGGAAGAAAAACTGTAAATATCGCTTATGCAAAAAAAACACTCAATCTGAACATCAAAGCAGAGAAGGGTGCTTCTGTCAGCGTAAAATCAGCAAACAAAAAGGTCATTTCCATCAATAAGAAAAAAAGAGCAGTGATCTGCGGAACGGGAAAAACAGAAATTACGGTTACAGCATCGTTGAATGGCAAGAAAACAACCGTACTTAAGATCCCGGTATCGATTACGCCGATCAGACAGAGTGTACTGGCACTGAAATCATCGAAGTCAAGACAGATGACCGTCTCATGGAAAAAAGATACCCGCGCGACCGGTTACCAGGTCATGTATTCCACAGACAAAAAATTCCGTAAAAACGTTAAGACCGTCAATATCAAAAAATACAAAACCACACACTGCACAGTAAAGAAACTTGCCAGAAACAAACGTTACTATGTGCGCGTTCGAAGCTACAAAAAAGTTTCCGGGGGAAAGCTGTATGGAAGCTGGAGCAGTACGAAAAATGTAAAAATAAAAAAATGAAGAAGCAAAGGGGAATGTAGTAGATGAAAAAGAAGCTTGTGAAGCGTTTCCTGGGACTTATAATGACCGGAACATTGATTCTTACATCAGCGGTAAGTCCGATGGCAGCAGAAATAACGGTTTTTACAGAAGAAGGTACACAGAGTGAGGAGAATTCATACAGTGATTTCTCTGTGACTGACGATGAGGATGATTCTTCTGTCACGATTGAGGAGGAATCCGAGGAAGATATCGTAATCGGATTGGATGACGGAACCAATGAAGAATGCGAAACGGACGATATTTTTTCAGACAGTGAGTCAGAAGAAATAACAGAGTTTGCGAATGCTGAAACAAGGACACCGGAAGAAGCCCTGACAGCACTCTATGATGCATTCAAAAATTATAAAATAGGTACAGCACTTGCATTTCCATATGGAACAGGTGAAGGTCAGTATACAAATGCAAAGGTATTTATTCAGGCAGAAATAGAAAAAATCGTGCCGAAATCAGAATATGACGTACAGTTTAATTATACAAGAACTTTATCTGGTGCGTCAGGAAAAGAAACAACCATGGATACTGCGTCATTGGATATCGCACCGGTGCATGCAGCAGCAGATACCAAACCGGGATTTACAGGTGTGACATTTTCTATTGGGGACAAGGTTTCGTCAAAAATCAATCTGCTTTATCTGGCAGTAAAACCGCTTGAAGTAACTGCACAGGAAGCTGTAACTTTTGAAGCAGAACAGATCAGCTTTGATACGATCAAAGGTACAAATACCAGTCAGGATCAGATAGTGACTGCACTCGCCAAGCTTCCGACAGCAGCACAGGTCTATAAATCAGGAGACAATGAGATTACTCTGACATGGAATCTGACATATGTGAGTGGAACAGAAAACTGCATGACACTGGATGCAAAAGGAACGACTACTACTGTTGTACGCCCGAATGTCGGAAAGGAAAATGCAGTCTATAAGTTGGAGGCAGTTCTGGCTTATAAGAAGGATCCTACAGTCAGCAAGACACTGAGCTACGATCTTACAGTTCCGGCATTTGAGCCGGTAGTTCTTCCAATACGGATCACACCGGCAGATGCTACGTTTACATTAACCGATAATTATTATAAAACTTCGGTAGATGCATCCTATATTTCTACGGAAGAAGATGGGGCATTGCGTAAGTATACGCTTCATGCAGGTGCTTCCACTGCAACACAGACTTATGCATGGACAGCAGAAAAAGAAGGATACATTACCAAATCGGGGAAAATTACAGTTAAAAGCGGGGAAGAACAGGAACAGGTAGTTTCACTTACAGCATCTTCAGAAGATGATGCCAAACTCGAAAAGCTGTATGTATCATCACCAACTGCTGATGCTCCGAGCATTAAGAGTCCGATGACATCTTTTAATAAAGATACATACGCATATGAGATGACTGTCGGTGCGATAGATTCCATTATAATTAAAGGAAATGCAATCGTTCCGGAAGCAACTGTTAAGGTGACAAGACATTCCAGTCTTAAGAATGCAAATAAAGGAACTACTGTGGATAATTTATTGTCCGCAACGGGAAGTGTAACTTGTTATCTTAAATCAAATGCAGATACAGAAATCAAGATTACAGTCACAGCTCCAACAGGAAGTGTGCAGGGGGATGAAACAAAGACAAAAGTTTACAAACTGACTGTACACAAAAATGGCGAGGCAGCACATTCACTGAAAAGCCTTACGCTTTTTGCGTCTGCTTCCGATGGAAGTGGAATGAAAGTAAATACACTTTCAGGAACAGAGTATACGACAGAGGAAACACTCAGCCCGGCAGTGGATCAGGGCGGTGTGGCTGAACAGTATAGATACGAGGTCAACTATTACCGAGATCAGGTGACTTTCAAACCTGCGCTTACAACTACAACGGATAAAGTACAGATAAAATACCAAAAAGACGGAGAAGAGCAGAGTATTGACGTTGCAAACAACAAAGTGTCTGCAAATGTTCCGCTTACAGTTGGTGATAACACAATTAAGATAGTTGTGACCAAAAAGGACGGTTCTTCTTCCGAAACATATCCGATTCTGGTTCACAGAAAACAGAAACCGGAAGGAAACGTACAGATTGATGGAAGTGAAGAAATTTTTCCTTTTGCGGTAGAAGAGACAACAGCAAAAGACTGGACAGGAAGAATCAACTTCAATCACTCTCTTCGTGAAGTACCTTTAAAAGTAAATGTACCGGATGATGTTACGGTGAAGGTTTCCGGCGATGAGAAAGAGTACAAAAACAGAGATATCATCAACGTTGCAGTAGACGAGTCTGCAAGCAAAATCATTACTTTGTTCTGGATCAGAAATACAAAGAGTGGAGAGGACAGTACAGTAACTGTTCAGGAAGCACAGAAATATGTACTCAATCTTATGCGTGCACCGGCAGATTCCGCAGATTTTCTTGGATCGTATCTTCCGGCACCGGGACAGTTTGTAAATGTTGATATGTATAAAGATCCGTCAGTGACGCTTGCAGGCCCGAACAGTGGAAGAATGGTCACACTTGGAAGTTTTGGCGGAAGCATTGTATACGAATTTGAAGAACCGATACAGAACAGTGATCAGAATCCATATGGTATTGATTTTATCGTATATGGCAATGTTCAGAAATCAGAGACCGGGGAGAGTTATTCTTCAGGAATGGAACCGGCGGCAGTGATGGTTTCACAGGATGGAAATACGTGGTATGAGCTGGCAGGAAGTGATTACTATGAACGTACCACACAGCATAATATAAGCATGACTTATACCAATCCTGATACGACATTTAAGTCAGCAGTAGATATTCCGTGGACAGATTCTACAGGTGCATCCGGTACAGTAAAAGCAAACACCTATCATTCACAGGCATATTATCCGGATTCGCTGAATTACGGCGAAACGAATAAGGGAACAGGTGAAAATAAAACCTATACAGATGGATCCATGACAGTCAGCGGTACAAGAGTAAGCAATTCTGCAGCGCTGAATTTTGGTTACGGAGATACACATGCGAATGCGGCAGGTAACGACAATACTGCAGTGAATCCGTACAGAGAAAACCCGAATTATAATACAAATGGTGATGGAATGGATATTTCATGGGCAGTCGATGCTGATGGAAATCCGCTTCAGCTTGATTCCATCAAATATGTAAAAATTTATACTGCACAGAGCAAAGATAATGGCTCTATGGGTGAAGTTTCTTCTGAGATAAGCGGTGTTTTAAGAGTAAAATCAGGAAACGCGTCTGTAGGAAAGACAAATGACCTCAAAAATATCGTGATCGATGGTAACGAGATCGAATTAAAAGCAGGTGTCTATACATACAATGACGTGCCGGTAAACGATGTATCTGCATTTAAAGTAACACCTACAGCAGGAGAAAACAGCAATATTTATGTATCAAACCAGAGAGTAAAATCCGGGGCAACATCAAAGACGGTCAGTGTACAGAAAACATTACGTGTAATCGTACAGGATGACCAGAAAGAACCGGCGGTTTATTTCTTCAATCTGTCCGGAACAGCAGATCCGGCAGCCAATACTACACTGAAAACCGTATCTGCAATGCCGGGCGGTATTGAGGCAGAAGAAAACGGTGACGGATATGTGCTTCGTATGACAAAAGAATGCAAAAAGATCCGTCTGTCAGCAGAAGCATTAGACGAAGAGGCAACAGTAAAGATTAATGGAAAGGCTGTAACAGACAAGGAAGATTATTTAAGCGACATAATTCCATTAAATGATGGTGATACAGAAGTTGTTGTTGAAGTTACTTCCAGAAATGGAAAAGTGACAAAATCTTATTCTGTGATCATCAAAAGAGAAGACGCTGAAGATCAGAAAATGGTACAGGTGAACTTTTCTCTCGTAGGTGACGAAAAACATGGAAAAGATGCACATACATGGAGAAGATTCTGGCTGAATCAGGTTAAATGTAGCATTCCGGAGGGAAGTACCGCAAAATATGTGACAGAAATGATGCTCCTGAACAATGATATTCCGTTTAGTATAAGAAACGGAAACTACGTGACGGAGATCAACGGACTGAAAGAATTTGACAATGGTCCGGGATCCGGATGGATGTATGCAGTAAACGGAACATCCGATAATGTAAATGCAATCGATCTGCAGATTTTGACGAGTGATTGTACTGTGACATGGTATTATGTAGACGATTACACCAAAGATGGCGTACCGGATCTGAATAATATCAATGCCGATCATGTATGCCGCATTAACGACTGGAAAACAACCTCCAAAGCAACCGTATTCGCACCGGAGAAACAGCAGGGAACATGCACCGTATGCGGCAAGACAACTACAAGAGACTATGGAACCAAACTTGCAGCAACGATCAAACTGAATGCGAAATCCATCAAACTTCAGAAAAAACAGACTACAAAGAAAATCAAAGTTACAATGGCAAACGGTGATTCTATCAAATCATGGAAATCCAGCAACAAGAAGATCGTAACCGTCAATAAGAAGGGTGTGATCAAAGCCGGTAAGAAGAATGGAACAGCCAAGATCACTGTAACACTTGCAAGTGGTAAGAAAGCAACATTGAAAGTAAAAGTTCAGTCCCCGAGAGTAAACACAACCAAAATCAAAGGACTGAAATCCAAAGTATCCCTGAAAAAAGGTGAGAAACTGACACTGAAACCTGTGATCAGTCCACTCACCTCCCAGGACAAAGTAACCTACACTTCTTCCAACAAAAAAGTGGCAACCGTAAGCAAGAAGGGTGTCATCACAGCGAAGAAGAAAGGAACTGTAAAGATTACCGTAAAATCCGGAAAGAAATCTTACACAGTTAAAGTAAAAGTAAAATAAAAATCAGATAACTCACTTCTTCAAGACCGGAGTCCATCGCGACTCCGGTCTCTCTCTATATATAAACAAACATTGTTCTAAAACATCTTGCGAAGTTTTAGAGCAAATGGTACTATAAAACTAAAGCATATTTCTATAAAGTTCAAGGCAGTAATGCCGTCTGATATTCTTAATTCACTTCAGAAATCCATGCTTTTAAATCCAGTCAAAAAAGAACAAAAAGGTTACTTCAGAAAAAAGACAGAACAGCAAAAATGGGACGGCTGCAAACATTTCTACGAAAACACAGGTCGGAGATGATTGGAATGAGCATATTCGAGTACAATAAGGAAGAGATGAAAATACGATTCCTTAAAGGTAGATAATAACTTTTGAAATTATTTTAAAGTTTGGAAAAACATCTGAAATCCTGTAAATAAATTGACGCTATCGGGTGAAAGTGTTATAATAATCAGACAACAAGATAACCAAACGTGGTCTGATTTGCTAGTCAGTTTGAGGAAATCCGGTGCGAATCCGGAACTGTTTTTTGCTGTATTTAATGTCAAACGCGGAAGACATTATCAGTCGGCATGCCAACACGTTATAAAGGACAGAGACTCATCAAATTATGAGGCTCTGTTTTTTGTTGCTAAAATAATAATTCACAAAAGGAGGAGCAAAGTGAAGAAAAAAGAATTAATGAGACGGTTATCAGCAATTGCTATGGCGGCAATGATGACCGTAACAATGATTCCATCTAATGCATTTGCAGCAGATATTGATTTCTCTGATGGCGGACAGGAAACGATAGAAGTACAGACAGATGAGGAAGAGGATGCGGAGATTTCCATTGAGGATGAGGCAGATGAGAGTGCAGAAACTCTAACGGGGGAAGATTTATCCGAGGAAGAAACTGATGAGGTAGACGTATTTTCGGATGATGGCGAAGAACCAGTAGCAGACGACAATATTGCACTGTTTGCGGATGAAGAGGCTGACGGCAATACAGAAGATGCAAAAACAGCAGCAAAAGAATATCTTAAGGCTACTTATATTAATGGAACAAATAAAATTATTACAACAGGTGGAGATGGAGTTGTAAAAAATGATACCGGATTATCTTATACGGTAGGACTTAAAAATCCTAGTTCTAGTTATAATAGTTCTATTAGTTCTATTCGATTGAAAACTGAAACAAGTAGTACACGCAAATATGAAGCGGGATGGTATATCAGTAATGATTGTCCATGGTTAAAACTGGGAACGAAAAGACCTAATAACCTTGGAAGTATAACGATCAATCGACCAACTGCAGCTCAGGGAGACCAGAGTTTTACTGCAAAATTAAGATTGTTTGCCGGTGGCACATCGGCAGATGTAATTAATGATGAGACAACAGCAGCAGAGGCAGCTCTTGCGGAGCAGAATTTTACTATTACAATTGTAGCAGAAGAACCTGCGTATACACTGGCATTTGCATTTCAGGACAGCAAGACAAAAGAACCAATTACAGATGTTAATAAGGTAGAGCTGGTAAAGGGAACTTCAATTTATAGTCCTACAGTCAGTGCATCAGCTGATGGCGCATACAAAATGGAAAACAGTGCTACATATACAATAACTGTAACAAAAACAGGATACAATGATTATAAAGAAACTTTTACATTTACCGGTGATCCTAAAAACATTAACACCACAAAAGTTATCAGTCTGAAACCACTTACCTATAGAAATATTTCGTTTAAGGTAGTGGATGAGAATACTAACAAAGAAATTCCCAATGCGGCTGTCAAAATTGAAGAAAAATCAGGCTACTCTTATTCGACACTGCAGCCGGAGGATGATGGTACATACAAGCTGGCAGGAGATAAAGAGTATTATTATTCTGTATCAGATGTGAAAAACTATAAAAATATTTCCAGAACATCTTTCGCGGTTACAGAAAATGATCCGAACAGCATCACCATTTCTATGGAAGTGGATATTGCTGAATACAAGGTAACTATCCAGCCGATAGATGGAGATAAAGTAATAACTCCGACCAGTATTAAAGTTTCCAGTGTAGAAGAAGATTACTGGAGCGGTGAAACAGAAGAGGAAGTAACCCCGGGAGAAGATGAAACTTACAGCATCAAAAAAGACACAAAGTGTAAATACGAGATCAAAGCTGAAGGTTATAAGGATGCTACAGGAAGCTTTACACCTTCTGGTATTGAGGAGAATATCACACTTCCTGTTCGGATGATAAAAGATGCGGAAGTATCAGAAAAAGATCAGGAAACTGTAGATAATCTTAAATCAGCATTCAGCAATGTATTTAGTTATGGCAAGGTTCGTCCTAAATATGCGTCAGATAAAAGTGTTGTAGACTTTGTGAAAACTCAGCTTGCTGGGAAGTATGATATTTCAGGAGTAAATATTTATTTACTGTCTTCTGATAAACTGAATGTAATAGGAATGGATGGAACTATTCATTACAGAGCAAAGAAGATGGAGACCGGCTATGGCAGTAATGTTTATAATGTAGCAACTGTATTTGAGTTTGAACTGAACGGTGCTGTAGCGACTGTTGAAGGAACAACACAGGTAGGTTGGGATTGCGATTATTTCAATAATCAGATGCAGGCAGACACAGAGAAACTTACCTGGGATACAATTAAAGGTTCCAATGAAGATGCAGCAAAAGTAACAACTGACCTTAATCTTCCTCAGAGTATGTCTTCCAGTGTCAAGACAGCATGGTCAGCAATTACATGGGAATCTTCCGATCCGGATGTAATTACTTTTGAGGATACAGGATATGGTACACTCAACTACCCGAAAAAAGGTGTGATTCATCCTCGTCCGGATGATACAGAAGTAACATTGACAGCTACATTCAAGGCAAATGATGCAATATTAAATGAGTACACAGAAAAAGTAGATGATTTTGCTACGTATACCAAAGAATTCAAAATCACTGTAGAAGGTTCTCATATTGTACCGCCGACAGAAGAAGAACTGACTGCTATTCTGGATAAATATTATATAGCAGACAGCATTACAGATTTTGTAACTAAAAAGACAGCAGATCTTGATAACTGCCAGTCTGACCTTCAGCTTCCAAGATATACAAGAATTCAGGATGAGAATGGAGACCTTGTATTTAATAATGGCGAGATTACAGTAACTTCTGAAAACAAAGCAATTTCTGTCAATGCTTACAGAGCATATACAGATGTTTTCTATGACACTGATATCACAGGTGATCTTGTAGTAACATTTACACGTCAGAACGTAACTGTAACAAAGAGAATTCCTGTAACAGTAAAACCTTTGTCAGAAGATGCACTTGATGCAGAAGTTGCAATGATGGAGCAGGCAAAGGCTCATTATTTTGACGGAATCAATGATGGTGCAAACAAAGATAAAGATTCCATCACCGAAAATCTTCATGCGTTCAAAGAAATGACACTGGATGCAAATGGAAATCCGGTATGGGTATATGATGTCAGAAATCAAAAAGGAACCGGTATCGTACCGGATGATATGTTTGAGGATTCTTGGATTATGGAAGGCGCTGGTTATAACAAATTCAAGTCCTCAAATAAAGCAGTCATCACACATGAAAATCTTCTGGTTTATCCAAAAGATACTGATGAAGAAATAACAATTTCTTCTGTACTCAGCAGCGAGAGATATGGTGTATTCGCAGAAAAACACCCGGAAAATGCAAAACTTCAGAAACTGTATAAACAGCCGGTTTCTGTAACTGTAACAGTAAAAGGAACAAAAACTCCGACAGAAGCCCTCAGTGATTGGATCGCCAGCACTGAAACAATGTTAGGCAATATCACAGAAGGTGAGGAACCGGGACAGTATCCGGAAGGAACAAAAGCAAAACTTCAGGAAGCACTGACGGCAGCAAAAGCAGTACAGGAAAATACAGAAGCTACTGATGCAGAACGTGAAGATGCAATCAAGGCTCTGAAAGCAGCCGTAAAAGAAGCAGAAGCAGCACAGAATGTTGTTGTTGCTGATGTAACAGTAAGAGTAAATGAAGGTTCCGGACAGCTTCCAAAAGTAAAAGAACTTTCTGTAAAAGCAACAACTGCTGAATCTTATGGTTATGTAAAACCGGATGAGATGAAAAACAAAGTAACAGCAGCAGATGCTTTTTATGCAATGCATGCAGCTGTATATGGTGAAGATTTTGAAAAGACACCTGAGAAATATATTTCAATCAGTGAAAGTGGCTGGTTAAATGTAATGTTTGGACAGCCGGCATCTAGTAGTGGATATTATGTAAATAAAGTAACACCTGTAGACGAAAACGGTAATTATACAGTAGCTAATAATACTGTTCTTAAGAGCGGTGATGAGCTGAGCTTTTTCTTCTATAATGATCCGGCATATTCTGACAAATATCTTTATTTCAAAGATATGCCTTCAAAAGCAGAAGCCAAGGTTGCTTTTAATGTTACCCTGATGGCAAAAGATTTCTCCGGAGATTTTGCAGTAGAAGGAGCAAAACTTGTTCTTAAAAACACAGCAACAGGCGAAACTGTAGAAGCAAAGACAAATGCAGCAGGTGTTGCCGCACTGAAAGCAGACAAAGAAGGAACATATCAGATTTATGTTGCAGAGGCTCCATATGAATACTATATGGCAGCGAGTGCAGATCTTACAGTTGGTGCACATACACACAAATACATATGGAAGACTGTATCCAAAGCAACTGTATTCCAGCCTGAAAAACAGGAAGGAATCTGTGATGCGTGCGGTGATAAGATTACAAGAGATAACGGAACCAAACTTGCAGCAACGATCAAACTGAATGCGAAATCCATCAAACTTCAGAAAAAACAGACTACAAAGAAAATCAAAGTTACAATGGCAAACGGTGATTCTATCAAATCATGGAAATCCAGCAACAAGAAGATCGTAACCGTCAATAAGAAGGGTGTGATCAAAGCCGGTAAGAAGAATGGAACAGCCAAGATCACTGTAACACTTGCAAGTGGTAAGAAAGCAACATTGAAAGTAAAAGTTCAGTCCCCGAGAGTAAACACAACCAAAATCAAAGGACTGAAATCCAAAGTATCCCTGAAAAAAGGTGAGAAACTGACACTGAAACCTGTGATCAGTCCACTCACCTCCCAGGACAAAGTAACCTACACTTCTTCCAACAAAAAAGTGGCAACCGTAAGCAAGAAGGGTGTCATCACAGCGAAGAAGAAAGGAACTGTAAAGATTACCGTAAAATCCGGAAAGAAATCTTACACAGTTAAAGTAAAAGTAAAATAAAAATCAGATAACTTACTTCTTCAAGACCGGAGTCCATCGCGGACTCCGGCCTGTTTTTTGAGTCAAATTACAATAAAGAAAATTATATTCTTAAATATTTATAAAATCTATTGAAAAACACCAGTACAAATAGTACTATAAAACAAAGCATATTTTCTATAAGTCTAGGGCTTTTATGTCATCTGTTTTTCTAAATTCACTTCAGAAATCCATGCTTTTAAATTCAATTAAAAATATATATGAGGTAAAGAGTGTATACGGTGGGTAAACTTGATAAAGAAATTTATAGCTGTATCACGGATGATATTTCAGTTGATGAAGTTATAATAACAGATAAACAAATTCAGCATATTAAGGAAAGACATCCAAATGATTATGAAAGATTTGCTGAATTTTTTCCTCAAATAATTGCGGATCCAGATTATATATTGGAAGCAAATAAACCGAATACGGCATTTGTATTAAAACAAATCAAGAAAAACAATGTGAAAATTCAATTGATATTAAGATTAAAAACATCGACAGACTGTGAGAACTATAAGAATTCTATTATAACTTTTTTGAAGATTGAACAGAAAAAATGGGATAAGTATTTGAGGAATAAAAAAGTTCTTTACAGAAAAGAATAAAGAAGTTATAATCTAAATACCATAACAGAGAGAACATTTGTGGTGGTAAATTTTCGTGTCAACCACACGCCGCTGGTACTGACAGGAGGAAACTCTGAGAGATGCAGGAGAATGGCACGCCTGCCAAATGTTCTCATCTGTTTATTAAATATTTAAATATAAGAAAAGCATACTGGCAGCGGAAAAGCAAGTTGGTATGCTTTTTTGATATTTCAAGTTTGTTATATTTAATATAGAAGAGATGAATTTTACATTCTGCAGGTGTACTCCTATAATAAGCCTCAAAAGGAGGCTTTAATATGGGCACAATATTTCCAAGAGAAGAAAAAGCGGAGCAGATTTTTGACGAGATCCTCAAAAATCCCCGTGCATGCGACCGCCTGAAGAATACTTTTTTTGCTGCAATTCCATCTGCAGAAGAAAGTGAAGGTGCCGGAACGGATATCCCGGGAACTGTTTTTGCGGCAGCATTATTTAATGCATACGAAAACAAAGATTTATCAGCATTTATGATGGCAGTATGCAACAACAGCGTCTTTGATCTTCTTCGGAATTCTTTTTTGATCCCGATCCGTTTCAACGATAAAGGTGTGGAAAATCCAATCTTACTGACGGATGAAAACGGGAAATTTCTCGATGAATCCGAACTTCACCTCTGGGAGAAAAAATACAAAATGTTCCGCAAATTATTTGAACAGCAGAACGAAATCCCGGATTATCAGATGTATATGGCGGACGGTTTCAGGGAGAATCATTTCTACAGCAATGAGGGCGAGATCGAGACAAGAAAGGTTTCCGAACACAGAGGAATCCTTTTGATGTTTAATTTCCCGGAATCGATAGAATTCGAGATCAACGAAGAAAAAATATATGCCATTGTCTGGGAGGCATTGATGCGGCTTCAGGAAGCACTTCCGCGTGCGCTGATGTATTATGGCAAACGAGATGAGAATGGAGTTGAAAAGCATACAAGCACCCTCGGAATTTTTCTCCCGTTCTGTCATTTTGAGCGGGAAATGGAAAAAACGATTGAGCTTGCAAATGGCATCGGACTGGGATGCCGTGAAGCAATTCTGGCAGAAATGAAGGCGCAGGCAAAATGATTTTAAAAGCTAAAAAATCAGCAGGGATGTGGAAATCATGCAGCAGATGATCAGAAAAAATCACATGGATATTGCGTGGCATGAATATACGGACGAAAACGGTGAGGATATACCTGTCACGCAGGCAAGCCTGACGGAGAAGGCATCTATCATTGGGCGTGTCGGAATCATGCTTCTGTCCTGCGGCACGGGAGCGTGGCGTGTCAGAAGTTCTATGAATACACTTGCAGAGGTTATGGGAATTACCTGCACGGCAGATATAGGCCTGATGTCTATCGAGTATACATGTTTTGATGGTCAGGATGGTTTTACACAGTCACTGTGTCTGACAAATACCGGAGTTAACACCTCCAAACTGAATCGTTTGGAAAACTTTATCCGTGAATTTGAAATAGATGGAAAAGACATGTCAGGAGAAGAACTGCATTCTCTTCTCGATGATATCGAAAGAATCCACGGGCTGTACTCCCCGATAGCCCTTGGATTTGCTGCCGCTCTTGCATGCTGCGGATTTACATTTCTCCTCGGCGGAGGACCGGTGGAAATGTTCTGTGCTTTTGTCGGTGCAGGCTTTGGAAACTTTCTTCGCTGCAAACTGACAAAGCATCACTTCACACTTTTCCTTTGCATTGTGTCATCCGTTTCACTGGCATGTCTGGTATATGCCGGTTTCCTGAAAATCGGAGAAATGCTGTGGGGTATTTCCATTCAGCATGAGGCGGGGTATATCTGTGCGATGTTATTTATCATTCCGGGCTTTCCGTTTATTACCAGCGGAATTGACCTTGCAAAGCTTGATATGCGCTCTGGGATGGAACGTCTGATGTACGCGCTGATCATCATTCTGGTTGCAACGATGGCAGCGTGGATCATGGCTTTGCTTCTCCATCTGAAACCGGTTGACTTTATTAAAATGTCCATGCCGGTGGAAATGTGGATTTTGTTGCGGCTTATAGCGAGTTTCTGTGGTGTGTTTGGATTCTCTGTCATGTTTAACAGTCCGGCGCGCCTTGCAACGATGGCAGCCCTGATCGGTGCAGTTGCAAATACACTTCGTCTCGAACTTGTGGATCTGGCAGGAATGCCACCGGCAGTGGCTGCGTTTATCGGCGCACTGACTGCGGGGATTTTTGCTTCTCTGATAAAAAACAAAGCAGGTTACCCGAGAATCTCCCTGACGGTTCCTTCTATTGTAATTATGGTTCCGGGACTTTATCTGTACCGTGGAATTTATAACCTGGGTATGATGTCACTTTCTGTTGCGGCATCGTGGTTTGCCGCTGCAATCCTGATCATTGCCGCACTGCCGCTCGGGCTGATTTTTGCAAGGATACTGACAGACAGAACGTTTCGTTACTGTACCTGATAAGAGCCGGTGTTATATGGGCAGAATTAGTGACATCCGGCGCAGAATGTCCTATGGACGAATCGTAAAAAAGACGGTATACTGTTCCTAAGATATCCATTGGGATGAAAGGAGCGGAAACCAATGTGGGAAAAAATCAATAATTTTTTAAAGGGGCAGATCGTGACTTCTCTGATCTACGTTGTCCTTGGTGTATGTCTCGTGTTTATGCCGGTCAATACAATTAACGTCATCTGCAAATTTGTGTTCGGAATCCTTCTGATTCTGGTTGGACTGTATCACATCGTTATTTATGTTGCCGAGAAACTGAATTCAACAATCTTCGATCTGTTTTCTGGTGGTATCCTGATGGTACTCGGAATTTTCCTGTTTATGAATCCGCAGATCGTGGTCAAACTTCTCCCGATTTTGCTCGGAACATTTATCCTGGTTGACAGTATCTGGACACTCAAGGGAAGCTTCAAACTCAAAAAACGTGGAGTCGATACATGGAGAATCCTTTTGTTTGGAAGCCTGATTTTTATTGCGCTTGGCATTTCGCTTGTGGTCAATCCGTTTACGATGGTGAAATACACAGTAATTTTTGCAGGATGGATTTTCCTGTGCAACGGAATCATTGATCTGATCTATCTGGTTCTTCTGAAAAAAGGTCTCAAAGAGCTGAAACAGGATGTAGAAGCAGTGGATGCAGATGGAAAAATCCTGTCTGACGGAACAGACAGTGATGCGGATGGCATGAATGCAGAGGATTTTGTACAGGAAGCGAAAGACATTCAGCCTGAAACGGAATACGCACCGTGGAGCTCACGTAAGAAGAAAGACGCACCGGAGGAAATACGTGATTTCGCAGATACTGCAGAGAATGAATCAGCAGAAGAAAAGCATGTCGAAGAAGTGGACATCTCCCGAATGGAGGAATCACTTGATGATGTGCAGATAAGTGAAGAAGATGTGAGCCCGGATGAAACAGAGAATTCTTTCTCTGAGACAGAAGGTGACATTCCGCCAGCTGGCAGAGGAGCCTATACCGTATCTCAGCCAACGATCACCGACGAAGACCTTTCTGATATGAAAGACGAGAGCCTTCTGGATGTAATATCCCGCAAACGCAAAGACAGTAAGAAAGAAAATAAATAGAATCAAGTTATTCTGACGGCATGTGATGACCTGACAGTGTGGTACTCGTACCGGGGTCATCAAAAAACTGCCTGAGGAGTGACTTGATTTTTTTTCTAAAAAAAAGAACACATTTCTTGATTTTTTATCATGGTATAAAAAATCAACAAAAACTATAATAAAATCAGCTTAAGAAAGAACAAACCTTACAAGAAAAGGAGAGGACAATCACTATGAAAATGAAAAAAGTTACAGCAATGAGCATGGCAGTTTTAATGGCAGCTACAATGATCCCGTCAGTACCGGTTATGGCAGACGGAGGCGGAAAGGTTTACTACCTCAACTTCAAACCAGAGCAGGATGAAGCCTGGCAGAACCTGGCAAAAGCTTACACAGAAGAAACAGGAACAGATGTAACAGTAGTCACAGCAGCATCCGGACAGTATGAGACAACTCTTCAGTCAGAAATGGCAAAGAGCGATGCACCGACACTGTTCCAGGTAAATGGACCGGTTGGCCTTAAAAACTGGAAAGACTACTGCTACGATCTGAAAGATGCAGATATTACAAAAGAACTTACATCTGATGCGTATGAACTGAAAGATGGAGATGCTGTAGCTGGTATCGCATATGTAATTGAATCTTACGGACTTATCACAAACAAAACATTACTTGAAAAAGCAGGATATACTCTGGATGATATCAAGAGCTTTGATGACCTCAAAAAAGTAGCAGACGACATTCAGGCACGTAAAGATGAACTTGGTGTAAAAGGTGCTTTCACCTCAGCAGGTATGGACGGATCCTCTGATTGGAGATTCAAAACACATCTTGCAAACCTTCCAATCTACTATGAATACAAAGCAGATGGAATCGATGATACAGAAGCAATCAAAGGAACATATCTTGATCAGTATAAGAATGTATTTGATCTGTACATTACAGATTCTACATGCGATGGAAGCGAACTTTCAGCTAAAACAGCTGATGACTCCAGAAATGAATTTGTAAATGGAGATGCAGTATTTTATCAGAATGGTTCTTGGGAATATGCAGAACTCGCTAAGACATACAGCGATGATGAACTTGCTATGATCCCGATCTACTTTGGCGTTGACGATGAGAACGAAGGTCTTGCAACTGGTACAGAAAACTACTGGTGTGTAAATAAGAATGCATCTGAAGAAGATGTTCAGGCAACTCTGGATTTCATGAACTGGTGTGTAACATCTGAAGCAGGAACAAAATCTATGTCTGAAGACATGGGATTCACAATTCCTTTCAAAACAGCAGTTGCTCCTACAAACGTATTTGTAAAACAGGATGCTGAGTATACAGAAGCTGGTCTTACACCTGTTTCATGGAACTTCACAACAATGCCATCTGAAGAGTGGAAGAATGGTCTTGGTACAGCTCTTACAGCATATGCGGCAGGCACTGGTTCCTGGGATGATGTTGTAAGTGCATTCGTTGACGGATGGGCTACAGAAAAAGCTCTTTCTGAATAATTTGATTTAAAAAATAACATGTAATCAGCAGGAGGAGGCAGAATTTCTTGCCTCCTTCTGTTAGTCATAAAACCGTAATAACTATTTTTGCGGAACAGGGAAGAGGAGATTCATCATGGTAGGAAGAACAATCAAAAAGTGGTGGCCGATTTTTGTACTGCCAACCTTTGCGGCATTCGTAATCGGTTTTCTTTGGCCTTTCATCTGGGGCATTTATCTTTCATTCTGTAAGTTTACCACTGTACAGGATGTGACATTTGTAGGATTTTCAAACTATTCCAAGATCTTACTGGATAATACCTTCAGCCATTCCTTCTGGCTGACGGTTGTATTTGCATTTGTATCCAGTATTCTGATCAACGTACTGGCATTCTTTATTGCACTGGCCCTGACTAAAGGATATAGGGGAACAAACGCTTTCCGTACAGTATTCTTTATGCCGAACCTGATTGGTGGTATCGTACTTGGATACATCTGGCAGACTCTGTTAAATGGTCTTCTGTCCAAATGGGGACAGCCGCTGCTTTCACTTTCCGCGAGAAACGGATTCATCGGTATGCTGATTCTTCTGATGTGGCAGCAGATCGGATATATGATGATCATTTACATTGCCGGTCTGAATAACGTATCTCCGGATCTGGTCGAAGCTGCTCAGATTGACGGTGCGACAAGCAGACAGATCTTATTTAAGATAAAACTTCCGATGATCATGCCGTCTGTTACAATCTGTACATTCCTGACACTGACAAATGGATTCAAGATGTTCGACCAGAACCTCTCACTTACTGGAGGTGATCCGGGAAAACAGTCCCAGTTACTGGCACTCAATATTTACGATACATTCTATGCAAGAAGCGGACCACAGTGGAAAGGTATTGGCCAGGCAAAAGCCGTCGTATTCTTTATTCTCGTTATAGTGATCGCGCTGATCCAGCTTCGTGCTACATCATCTAAGGAGGTTCAGCAGTAATGGAAAATAAGAAAAAAAGTCCTGTTGCGACAATTATACTGACAATTATCTGCATCCTCTGGATGTATCCGATCGTACTGATCCTGATCAACGCACTGAAAAAAGAGGCGGCAATTACAACCGCAGGTGTATTCAGCATTCCTACAGGTGAAACTTGGAACGGCATTGCAAACTTTGTGGCAAGTGTAACACAGATGGATTTCCTGAAATCATTCTGGTACAGTCTTGTAATTTCAGTAATGTCCGTTGTTTTGATCATGCTGTGCTGCTCTATGGCGGCCTGGTATATTGTTCGTGTAAACGGAGCATTATCCAAGATTTTCTATTACCTCTGTGTATTCAGTATGGTAGTTCCATTTCAGATGGTTATGTTTACACTGGCAAAAACAGCAGATACCTTACATCTCAACAATCCGTACAACATCTGCATCATCTATCTTGGATTTGGTGCAGGACTGGCAGTATTTATGTTTACCGGATTTGTAAAAGGTATTCCACTTGAAATCGAAGAGGCAGCTCTGATCGATGGATGCAGTCCGCTGCAGGTTTATTTCAAAGTGCTTGTCCCAATTCTGAAACCAACGATTATTTCTACGGCAATCCTTGAACTGATGTGGGTATGGAACGATTATCTTCTGCCGACACTGGTTCTGGATATTAAGAAATATCGTACGATTCCGATGGCAGTCCAGTATTTCCGCGGAAGCTATGGACATGTACAGATGGGACCGATGATGGCAAGTATTATGATCGATATTATTCCGATCATCATTGTATACCTTGTATGCCAGAAATATATTATTGAAGGTGTTGTAGCCGGTGCCGTAAAAGGCTGATGCGAGCTATAAAAGACATTTACAAAAAAGTCTCCGGGAAGATATTCTTTCCGGGGACTTCATGCTATACTGAATCTAAACTAACAAAACAGGAGTATGAAAATGACAAATGTTCTGATCGTAGACGATGAAAAAATAGAAAGAGAAGGTCTCAAATACCTTCTGTCCAGAGAAGAAGGCGAGCGAAAAGTATTTGAAGCTTCGAATGGCAAACAGGCGCTGCAGATTATCCGCACAGAGGATATTCAGCTTATTCTGACTGATATCAAGATGCCGCATATGGATGGGCTGGAGTTATCGAGACGTGCCAAAGAAGAAAATCCGGCATTACAGATCGTGATCTTCAGCGGCTACAGTGATTTCAGCTTTGCGCAGGAAGCAATCCGTTACGGAGTGACAGAATATATTCTGAAACCGGTTAATCCGGAAGATTTCCACAAAGTGATCCAGAAGGCTGAGAAAGAGATTGACCGCCGGAAGAAAAAAGAAAGCCAGGAGATCAAGGAAAAAAATTTCCTGCAGCAGTATTTTCTCCAGAACTATCTTTATTCCGGAAAGACAGAAACACTGGAAAAAGCAAAGGATATGATTGATCTTGAAAAATGGAATGGCTGGCATTGCGGAATCCTGATTGAGTCTGATGTGGCTTTTTTTGATACGGCAGAAGAAAACCTCGAGAATGAAATTCAGAAAGAACTGCGTAGAGTCTGCTTTTATCTGAATCTGAATGCGAGACAGTCACTGCTTCTGTTTCAGGATGTTTACTGTGATTATCAGCTTGTTGCAAATCATCTCTATAATTATATGAAGCGCAACTACCGGGACAGTTTTTATCTGGCGGTCAGCCGGAAGTTTGAGGGATGTGAGTGCCTGCCGGAGATTTTGGAACAGCTGGAACAGCAGATGGAAGAAAAATTCTATCATCCGGAAAAACATGTTTTTTCAAATGAGGATGATGTACTGAAATTATCTGTGGGGGAGGTGCAGGATTCGCAGATCATGCAGATGATCTCAGAAGATATCACGCGCAAAGATACAGAGCAGCTTCGCAGACATTTCGAATGTCTTAAAGAAAAATATTATGACAACACGCAGTATTCTGCAATGTATATCAAATTTGTATTTTCCAATGTCATTCAGGAGCTTTTCCAGGAAAATCAGTTTTCAGGGGAACACCGTCTGGAGCAGGAAGTAGAAAGACTTTACAAGTGCAAAAATATTATGGAAATCCTTGCGGTGACCGAAGATAACATCAAAGAATACGAGGCTTTTCTGGAACGTTCTATGAGCGCATCAAGGAATGAAGTGGCAACAGTCAAGAACTATATCTATCAGCATTATGAAGAAGATCTGAATCTGGAAATGCTGGCAGAGAAAGTTTATCTGTCGTCCGGATATCTGAGCTTTATTTTTAAGAAAGAGACAGGCATGAATCTGAACCGCTACATTCGTGTGTTCCGCATGGAAAAGGCAAAGGAGCTTCTTTGCAGTACCAATATGAAGGTGGCGCAGATCAGCGAGCGTGTAGGATTTGCAAATGTCTCCTATTTCTGCAGGAGTTTTCGGGAATATTACGGAAGCAGTCCGGAGTCATACAGGAAAGGAACCGGAGAGGATGAACAGACTTCGTAAGATATTCAAAAATATGAAATACCGCCATAAGCTGACGATTCTTCTTGTCGTGACGAGCCTGGTGCCGATGACGGTGCTTGCACTGTACAGTCACAGCCGTCAGAGTACGATGGTACGAAGTAGTGAACTGGAAGATATGCAGTCAATTATGGAGCAGACCAAAGAGAGTATCGACAGCCAGACCGCAGTATATGCAAGCCTTCTGAACTATCTGACGTATTCGCCGGATATTGAAGAGATCATTAAAGAAAAAAATATCGATAATTATACTGCTTACGAGAAGTATACGGAGATTGCGGATCCACTTTTGTCCGTACCGAAATCTTATCACGATGCGATCAACCGGATTCAGCTTTTTGCCGACAGTATTCAGGTCGAACATGAATATACACTTGTTCCACTTGACAAAATGCAGGAAGAGTGGTGGAGTGAAGGGCTGAAAGATGATGTACGGATTCAGTGGAAAGTGGATCGGACGAGGGGAGAAGTTGTTGCTATACGTATGAGCTATACCCATCAGAAGCTGAATGCGGTTCTCTGCATTTCACTGGATTATGATAAGATATTTCAGCCGCTGACGAATATTCTGACCGATGAAAATGGTGGAATTGTAGCGGATAAAGATGGTAATGTGCTGTATAACAAAACCGGCTTGAAAGAACTTAAGTTGTCCGACGATAATAAAAAGGATACTTCGCAGACCGCGGACAAACTGCTCAGCAAAATCAGTCAGACATGTACCTGGACGCAAACCAAAAGTGAGGAAAATGACTGGGTATTTTACTTTTACAAAAGTCAGGATGCAATCTCGGGATCTGTACGGAGACTTCTTCTTGAGGAGATTCCGCTGATTATTGCCTGTGGTTTTATTATTTTATTTCTGGGACTTTCTTTTTCAAGAATTTTTACACGAAAGATTGAAGAACTTACCAAAAATATGGATCAGGTCAACCATGGAAGTCGTGAAGTTACGGTAAGCAGCGATTCTGAAGATGAAGTTGGTATCCTGATCAATAGTTTCCACAATATGATGGATGAGATCAACCGTCTGATTGATGAAGTGTATGTAAATAAGATTGCGCTCAAAGAATATGAGCTGAAAGCACTGCAGGCGCAGATTAATCCACATTTTCTGTATAATACACTTTCGATGATGAACTGGATGGCAATTCGGAGTAATCAGATGGAAATCAGCAAGGTAACGCTTGCGTTGTCGACATTTTACCGTACAGCACTCAGTAAAGGAGAGGACGTTGTTACTGTTGAGAACTGTATTCAGAATATGCAGGCATATCTTGAGATTCAGCTTACTATGCACGATAACAATTTTACAGTTGACTGGGATATTGACCCGACGATCAAAAATGAAAAAATGCCGAAGCTTCTGCTACAGCCGGTTGTTGAAAATGCGATTGAGCATGGCATTGATGAAAAAGAAGACGGAGACAAAAAATTATTCCTGTCTTTCCGGGGGAACGGTGATGATGTAGAAATCACAGTCCGGGATAATGGAATGGGAATGCCACAGGAAAAAGCAGAGACGCTTGTTACTTACCAGGCAAAAGGCTATGGCCTTAAAAACGTCAATGATCGTATTCGGCTTTTATATGGAGAAAAGTACGGAATCCAGATTTTCAGCGCGCCGGATGAAGGCACGACTGTCGTGATGAGATTTCCGAAGGAGGGCAGGAAAAATGAAGCATAAAAAAATAACAGCACTGATACTTTCCTGCGCTTTTGCATTGAGCGGATGCGGTGGCGCAGGCCAGCAGGGCAAAGAGCAGACACAGGAAACGCAGAGTGCAGATGTTGCCGGGGATACAGAAGCATGGCAAAAAGCAGAAGAGAGTCCATATGCAGCATATCCTGAACTGGTGACCTATACACTTGGTCAGATGAGTGGGGTAAATAATTCAAACCTCCCGGATGGAGACACCTACGAAGATAATGTCTATACGAGATATCTTCGGAAGATGTTGAATATCCAGAACGACAATGCATATATGGAACGGGAAGACCGTTATGATGAGTTTATCAATATTCTGGTAAAAGACCAGACACTGCCGGATGTACTTGTTGTTTCTGACAGAGAGACACTTAAAGAACTGGTAGAAAATGATCTTGTAGAAGACTTGTCGGATGTCTATGAAAGCTGTACAACGACAAGAATCAAGGAGATGTTCGAGAGTTATGGCAGTGACCTTATGGATGCGGGGAAGTTCAACGGAAAGTTGATGGCAATCCCGGAAACTGTGATCGATCATGGTCCGAGACTTCTGTGGCTTCGAAAAGACTGGATGGATGAACTTGGGCTTGACGAACCGAAGACGCTGGACGATGCCTTTGAAATTATCGAAGCATTTGTGGAAAACAGGATGGGAGCAGAAGAGGGTGAAGATCCGGTGGGACTGGTGTGCGACACAGATCTTGTCGGAAGTACCAGCTCCAGTTATTCGGTAGAGCCGGTGTTTGACAGGTATCATGCGAGTCCGCAACGCTGGGTAAATCAAAATGGTGAAATTGTATATGGTTCCGTGACACAGCAGACCAAAAATGCATTGAGCTATCTTCACGAGTTATATAAAAGAGGTGTCATTGATCAAAATTTTGCACTGCGTGCCCAGAATAATCTGCGTGATCTTGTAGTAAGTGGAAAATGTGGGGCATTTTTCGGACTTTGGTGGACACCGAATAATCCGTTGGTAGATGTATATGAAAAAGATAAAAATGCAGACTGGGAACCATATTATCTTCAGCAGCCTGAACATGATAATGCATATGCTTCTTTTCGTGATAATAAATATGTGGTTGTGCGTAAGGGATATGAGCATCCGGAAATAGTGATGAAAATTATCAGTGTATTATTTGATTATACAAGATATGAAGCAGAAGATGCGGATGAAGTCAATGAATATTCTGCGTTGAATGTAGAGCCGACAGCAAGACCACTGGTCATTAATGTCGATTATAATGAAGCAACATTTCAGATTACAAAGGATATACGTGCTGTTCAGAATGGAACAGACAAAAAAGAAAATTTATGGGGCTTAGAAAAATCTTACTATGACGCATGTGAGAATTATCTTCATGGCAAAACATCGACTCCGGAAGACTGGGCTGCCTACAAATCAAGAATTTCCGCAGTGGGACTCCTTATAGATGGCGGTTATCAGTCACAGGAGCAAAAGTATCTGGATGATACAGATGGTGAGTTACCGAAATCTCTGCAGCAGCTTGAAAAAGACTCGTTCATTCAGATCATTATGGGCGTGAAGCCGGTTTCTTATTTTGATACATTTGTAAAAGAATGGTATGAGCAGGGTGGTGAGGAGCTGACGGAACAGATCCGTCGCTCCAACCCCGGTGAGTGATTTTCTGAATGTGTCGGGTCACTTATTTTCCCAGATGCCAGATATCCTGATCGTATTCGGCAATCGTTCTGTCTGATGAGAAGAATCCTGCTTCTGCAATATTGATCAGTGTTCTGCGGCTCCAGTCTTCCGGGTTGACTGCATAGTCTTTCATCGCCTGTTCTTTGCGAACTACATAAGCGTTGAAATCCGGAAGAGTCTGGAACCAGTCTTTACTGATCAATTCATGCTGAAGTCGTTTCAGATGTTCTTCGTCGCCATATTTCAACATTTCCTCACTTGTGAGGAAGTCGATAGCGCGGCGCAGATTCGGATCAGCTTCATACCAGTCACGGGCACAGTAATCGGCAGCAGCATAGTGGTGGATGACCTGTTTACTGCTCTGACCGAAGATGTAGATGTTGTCATTTCCGACTGCTTCTGCGATTTCGACATTGGCGCCATCCATAGTTCCGAGTGTCAGTGCGCCATTCAGCATAAATTTCATATTTCCGGTTCCGGATGCCTCCTTGGAAGCAAGACTGATCTGCTCGGAAAGGTCGCATGCCGGAATCATTTTTTCTGCGGCAGATACATTATAGTTTTCAACAAATGCAAGCTGAAGCCATCTGGAGACCTGCGGATCTTCGCTGATTACCTGAGACAGAGTCAGAAGACCGTGGATGATATCTTTTGCAATGATATAAGCAGGTGCTGCTTTGGCACCGAAAATGCTGACAAGTGGGGTGGCAGGCACATGACCGGCTTTGATCTCCAGATATTCGTGAATCAGGAATAAAAGATTCAGCTGCTGGCGTTTGTATTCGTGAAGTCGTTTGGACTGGATAGAAAACATTGCATCTGTGTTCAGCTGGAGTCCCTGTTTGTCAGCGAGCCATGCTGCAAGCTGTTTTTTATTATCTTTTTTGATTGTGCGGATTTTGGACAGTACCTCGGTATCATCGGTATAAGCAAGGAGTTTTTTGAGCTCAGAGGCATCTTTTTTGAATCCGTCTCCGATCAGGTTTTCAATTTCACTGGTTAATGCAGGGTTGCATTTTAAAAGCCAGCGTCGGAAAGTGATACCGTTTGTTTTGTTGTTGAATTTTTCAGGATACATCTGATAAAATCCGGCGAGTTCACTTTCTTTCAGAATCTGAGTGTGCAGTGTGGCAACACCATTCGTGGAATGGGAAAAATGAATATCCATATGTGCCATGTGTACAACCTGATTCTGGTCAATGATAGCAAGTGCGGCATTATCAGTACGTGTTTTTGCAATTGCATCCAGCTTTTCGATAATCGGCATAAGCTGCGGTACAACGGTGTCAAGATAATGACGCGGCCATTTTTCAAGTGCTTCTGCCAGAATTGTGTGGTTTGTATACGCGCAGGTGTCAGTAACAATCTGAACAGCTTCTTCAAATTCGATTCCATGCAGTCCGAGAAGACGGATGAGTTCCGGAATTACCATGCTCGGATGAGTATCGTTGATCTGGATTGCTGCATAATCTGCGAGGTCGTGCAGGTTACAGCCTCGGGTCATGCATTCATCAAGAATTAGCTGTGCACCGGCAGAAACCATAAAGTACTGCTGATAGATGCGGAGCAGACGACCATCTTCATCGGAATCATCTGGATAAAGAAACAGAGTCAGGTTTTTGGCAATATCTTTTTTGTCAAAAGAGATACCGTCACCGATCACAGACTCATCGACAGTATCGAGATCAAAGAGATTTAAGGTATTGGTGCGTCCTTCGTATCCTGTCACCGGAAGTTTATAAAGTCTTGCGGAATATGTTTTTCCGGCAAGAGAAACAGGGAAGACTGTATCGGTCGCTTTGGCAGCACACTGATCAGTCAGCCAGAAATCAGGTGTTTCATTCTGGACATTGTTTTTGAAATTCTGACGGAACAGTCCGCAGTGATAGCGAAGGCCGACACCGTCGCCGGGAAGGTTTAAGGTTGCAAGGCTGTCCAGGAAGCAGGCAGCAAGACGACCGAGTCCGCCGTTTCCGAGACTTGGTTCCGGTTCCTGTTCTTCAATATCAGCAAGAGCTTTACCTGCTTCGGCAAGCGTATCACGCACATCGTCATAAAGACCGAGATTGATCAGATTGTTGGACAGTAGTTTGCCAATCAGAAATTCAGCAGAAATATAATACAGTTTTCTCCCACTGACAGATTTGACATGCTGTTGGCTCTTTTCATGCACAAGCTTTAAAAGGGCAGTATAAAGTTCGGCATCTGTAGCCGTAGAGATTTCTTTCTGACAGAGATCAGTAAGAGTTGCTTTCATGGATTTACTCATAAGAGTCGCTCCTTTCTTTATATAAAAAGTTGAAATTGTTCTAACTTCAGAAGTTATTATAATTATAGCATATGTCGTTCGTCATTTCTTGTAAAAAGATCGCAGGAAATGATACTATCCTATCATTTGGACTTGAAAAATCGGTTACAGGAGGTACCGGACACATGAGAGAAAAACAAAACAGCACAGAGTATCAGGAAACGAAACAACATGGAAGCCGCCTGTTTCCATTTAATATATATCCATGTACGATCCCGCTTGATTTTCCGGTTGTTTCACTTCACTGGCATAAAGAGATGGAATTGATCTATGTAAAAAAAGGAAAAGGGCAGATTCAACTCGAAACTGAGAATTATGAAGGGAATCCCGGCGATATTTTTGTGGTGACTCCGGGTACGCTGCATTCCATTCACAGAATAAAAGGATATGCCATGGAGTACGAAAATATTATCTTTGAGATGGATTTTCTCGGAGAAGGCGCGGCAGATCTCTGTGCGGGAGAGTTTTTAGTGCCGCTTGCATCGGGCCGCCTGCTTCCGCCTGCATGTATTCGGAAGGGGGAGGAACACTATGAAGCACTCAAAAGGTGTCTTGCCCAGATGGAAGAGTTATGTGAAAAAAAGGAGAAAGGTTATGAGCTGGGAGTAAAAGCTGCCGTACTTCAGATGATTTTCCTGTTGATCAGAAAATATCCTTCTATAGAAGAAATTTCCTCTCCTGATCGGGAACGGCTGAAAGAAGTGCTTCAGGAGATTGGTGAGAAGATCGATCAGAGTCTGACTGTTTCGGATATGGCAAAATTTTGCGGATTAAGTGAGAGTCATTTCATGCGCTGGTTCAAAAAAATGACGGGGGACAGTTTTGCTTCTTATATAAATGATCGTCGGCTTGCAAATGCGGCAGAAGCATTGCGCCGAACCGATGATAAAATATTGTCTGTTTCACAGGATGTTGGTTTTGCAAATTTGTCAAATTTTAACCGACAGTTTAAGAAACGATATGGAATCACACCAAAAGAATACCGAAAAGTTTCGAAATTTTGAAAAAAATAAGATTTTACATTTCTTAATTAATAAATGATCAATAAAGGTACCATGGATCCGAAAAGGTCTATGGTACCTTTTTTGATCCATGTTGATGTATTTGTAAAAAACTTCAAAAAAGGTGTTGACAGCCCGGCTGGAAAGTGTTATTCTAACTGAGCTGTCACGAAGAATTGTTTCTTCTGAATAAACAATTTGAAAAGTTTTAAAAAAAGCGAAAAAAGTTGTTGACAAAGAAATGAAGATGTGATAGAGTAAACAAGTCGCCTGAGAGCGATGCACAGACATCAAAAAAGCTTCGAAAAAAACTTAAAAAAGTGCTTGACAAGCTCAGATGAATGTGATAAAGTAAACGAGCTGTCTGAGAGACGGCAAGTTAAGAACCTTGATAACTAAACAGTGAAACACATACGATTCTCGAAAATTTCTTTTTAAATTCAAGAACAAAACCTTAAAACAGTAAAACGAGAGATAGCTAGTTGTTATCTTGAGTGAATCAAACATTTTATCAGAGAGTTTGATCCTGGCTCAGGATGAACGCTGGCGGCGTGCTTAACACATGCAAG
>ERZ857972.115-NODE-115-length-96455-cov-10.664129_pt1 | contig 96455 bp, 75 predicted proteins | sample MGYA00519757_ERZ857972 | MGnify/ENA primary metagenome ERZ857972 (study PRJEB31778, sample SAMEA3449383) | human gut metagenome | biome: human gut; feature: human-associated habitat; material: faeces | place: United Kingdom | collected 2010/2012 ...
CGTAGCGGGTGGTTCAAAGCTGGCCGCTGCGCGGCCAGCAGACTAAAGTCTTGAAATGGAGCGGGCTCCGTATTGACCGGCGCCCCTAACGGCGCCGGGCAATACGGGGCCCGCCCATGCGAAAACCAAGTTGTTAGGATAAGCCAGCTGGCTAGAGCTCGACCGGCACCCATTCGTCGTGATTGCAGATAAAAGCCTCGGGATCTTCGACGCTAAAGAAGACGAGCGTGGGGTCGTTAGGCCCCTCATAGTGCTCGCCCAGGCGCTCTAGATGCTTCCACCCGGCTTCGCGCATTTCGTCTAAAGCCCGGTCATCCAAGCCGGCACGCCCGCGCAAGATGAGCCAGCCATGGCCCGGCCACCAACTCGTGGCCTCAAAGCGTTGATTTTGCAGCAGCTCTTGCCACACGTCTTTGGTGCGCGCCGTTACAAACCACAGCTTGCCGTCCTGGATCTGCGCAAACGAAAACGGACGCACATGCGGCTGTCCGTCAACGCTCGTCGCCAAATACCATGCCGGCACCGACGTCAGATACTCCAACACCGTATTCAATCCGTCCATGTGTCCTCCTGGCACTAGTCTTTTTGGGTCGGGGCTGTTTTAGCTACCCTAGGGCTAAAGCTCCAGGCGCTCCTCGCTGCCGTCGATATCACAGAAACGGGCGGCGATATTTCGCACCGAGAAAAACGCAAGGCGACCGTCGTTGGCACTATCGTGTTGCTCGCCGATGCCCACCATGTGCTTAAAGCCGGCTTGGCGCACCCGGTCGCTCACGACCGCGTCGTCCTCGAGCGCGGCCTCGCCAGTTAACACGATCCAGCACTCCCCCGGCTTCCAGCCCGAGAGCTCAAACTTGGGATTCGCGCTCAACTCCGCCCACACGTCCTTATCGCGCGAGGTGCAAAACCACAGCTTGCCATCATCGACCATGGCAAACGAGAACGGCCTCACGCGCGGCTGATGTCCGTCCGTCACGTCGATCGTGGCAAGATACCACGCCGGAATACGCCTAAGATACGAACAGGCGCGCTCGAGCTGCGCCGTGCGATCGTTGTCGGTCATAGGGACCCCTTTCTTGCGCTCGAATCGCGCCTAAACAAGTTGAAGATTGATGACGATGACGCAGATGAGCAGCAACGCCGTCACCACCGCCGCCAACGCATCGCTGCGGCCAAATGCAAGCGCATGCAAACGTGCGCGGCCCTGCTCGCCATGATAGCAACGGGCATCCATGGCGGCCGAAAGCGTCTCGGCATGACGGAACACGCCGGTGAACAGCGGAATCGCCACACTGCCGAGCATGCGCACGCCGCCGAGCGGGCCTCCCGTCACGCGCGCACCGCGGCTCGCCTGCGCATCGGCCGTCTGCTTCATCTCGGTGGCAAACTGCGGCATAAAGCGCAGCGCGATACCCATAATCATGCCGAGCTCGTGCGCAGGAAGTCCCACACGCGCAAACGGCGCGAGCAGGCGCTCAAAGCCCGCGGTGAGGTCGAGCGTGGGCGTGGTGAGCGTAATGGCGCTCATGCCGGCCATCATCAAGCTCAGGCGGCACGCCATAAACGCCGCAGAACGCAGCGAGCCCTCGCTTATCTGCAAAAAGCCAAGCTGCCACAGAATGCGCCCGCTCTGGTCGGAAAACAGGTTGAGTACCGCGACCACGATGACGATTGCCAGCAGCGGCGCCATCGACGACAGAGCGCGACGAGCCGGCACCCGGGACACGGTATAGATCAGCGCGACGAAAACTGCGACCGGGGCCAGTCCGCGGAAGCCACTGACCGTGAGCGTCGTGATCAGAAACACAAAGCCCAAGAGCAACTTAGTTCGCGGGTCCAGGCGGTGGATCGCGCTATCGCCGGGATAGTAGCTGCCAAACGAAAACGCCTCCATTAGCAGCCCTCCTCTCGCGCGACCGTCTTGGATTTAGCAATGTCAGCGACGTTAGAAGGACCGCCCGAGCGACCGATTAGCAGGTCCACCAACTCGTCTGCCAGCGACTCAACCGTATAGAGGCCGTCAAAGCGCAGCGGCACGCCTGCCTTCGCAAGCGCCAGCGCCATGCGCTGGGCAGCGGGAACACCCAAGCCGATTGAATTAAGCTCATCCGCATGCGCAAAAACCTGAGCGGGCGTGCCCTCGGCAAACACCGCGCCCTCGTTCATCACGACAATACGGTCGCAGCAATTGGCCAGGTCATCCATGCTGTGCGAAACCATAACAACGGTCAGGCCATCGCGGTGAAGTCGATCGATAAGCTCAAGGAAATCCCTGCGCGCAGCCGGATCGAGCCCCGCCATGGGCTCATCGAGCACCAGGACCTCGGGCTCCATGGCAAGCACGCCAGCAAACGCCACGCGCCGCTGCTGCCCGCCCGAGAGCTCAAAGGGGCTCTTGTCGCCCACCGTGGCCAGGTCGAGGCCCACGCGCGCGAGCGATGTCTCAACGCGGCGGGCAACCTCGGCCTGCGACAAGCCAAGGTTATGCGGACCAAATGCCACGTCCTGTGCCACGGTCTCGGCAAACAGCTGACGCTCTGGATACTGAAACACCACGCCGACCTTTGCCTTAACCGCGGCGGCGTCTTTCTTGCTTGACAGGTCGAGCCCCAGCGCGCGAACGGATCCCTCCTGGGGGCGAATCAAACCGTTGAGATGCTGGACCAGCGTCGACTTACCCGAACCGGTATGACCTGCCAAGCCCAGGAACTCGCCGCGACGCACCGCCAGCGATACATCGTGCAGCGCCCACGGGCTGCTGGGGTCGTTTCCCCAGAGGGCCTGTTTGTTCGATTTGCCCGCAGTGGCCGAGCGCTTATGCCAGCGGCGGCGCTCGCGCGGGCTGAGCGAATAACTGTACGAAACATGGGATAGTTCGACGACGGGCTCCGACGCGTTGCCCTCGTTGTCTACCGGAACAGTGCCGCCAGCGATTCCCAACTGGGATACGGAAGACTGCCCCGCGATGCCTGCTCCACTTCGCTCGGCATAAGCCTGCACAATCTCAGCGACCATATCCGCCTCACGCACCTGTGCGCAAACGGGTACGCCCTTCTCACGAAGTGCCCTACCTAGACAGCACGACGCCGGCATATCCAAGTTGAGCTGCGCAAGTTCGTCCGCCCGCGTCAAGATTTCCTCGGGCGTACCGAGCATGGCAACGCGCCCCGCCCGAAACACGGCGACACGATCGGCCTCGGCAGCCTCCTCCATAAAGTGCGTAATCATCACGATGGTCATGCCGCGAGCGTGCAACGCGCGGCAAGCCTTCATGAGGCCCTTGCGTCCACGCGGATCGAGCATCGAGGAAGCCTCGTCCAATATGAGCACGCGCGGTTCCATGGCGAGCACGCCGGCAAGCGCCACGCGCTGCTTTTGGCCGCCCGAAAGCGCATGGGTCTCGTGGCGCTCAAAGCCCACCAGGCCCACACCCTTCAGCGCCTCGCGTACGCGCTGCGCAATTTGCGCCGATGGCACGCCAAGGTTTTCGGGACCAAACGCAACGTCATCTTCGACAAGCGTTGCCACCAGCTGGTCGTCGGGATTCTGGAATACCATGCCCGCGGTCGAACGAATGTCGTAGACCAGCTCGGGGTCGGACGCATCCATGCCGTTGATGCGTACCGTGCCCGCATCGGGCTGCAACAGCGCATTCAGATGCTTGGCAAACGTCGACTTGCCCGACCCATTGCCACCGAGGATGCAGAAAAACTCGCCGTCCTCGATATTCAGATCGACGCCGTCGAGCGCCGGTACGGCACCGTCATAGCTAAAGGAAACGCCCCGACACTCAATCATGCGCGGCCTTTGACCTGGTCCTTTTTAGGCGTGATGAGGTTGGAGACCGCTTTATACACCGCCAGTGTCAACACCGAGTTAAGCACGGTCTTGATAAGGTTGAACGGCAGCACGGCAGGAATCATGAGCGGGGCGATCACATCGACCGAGCCATACCAGAACCATACGCCAATGGTAAGGTTTGCGACCATAGACAACGCCGTAGCGGCAATAACGCCGAGCACCAGGCCAATCACGGCACCCTTATAGGTATGCATCTTCTGATAGACGATAGCCGCAGGCAGAATGTAGCCCAGCGTGGCAACCAGGTTCATAAGCGCGCCGACCCAGTCACCCGTGGTGAGCGCATGGATAACGATAGCCATAGCGGCAACAGCAGTGCCGGCGCCAGGACCATACGCAAACCCGCACACCATCGCCGGTACCAGCGACGGGTCATACGTCAAAAACGGCGCCGAAGGAAGGATAGGCAGCTGCACGTACATAAACAGGGCGCCCAAGGCGCACATCAACGCCATGGTAACGAGCTGTTTGGTGCTCCACCTATTCGTGTTCTCAAAATGGATATGCTGCGACTGTTCAGACATAAGATCACCTGCCTCTTTCATCCGGACTCTAACCGTTGGTACTGGGATCTCACCAGTTCAGCCGGCATGCGAACCAACACACGCACGGGTCGCGGACTCATCGGCTCGGTCGCAGACACCTCGCCTGCGCCACGGCGTCCCTTTGACACCGCCCGATTTACCGCCAGTGGGGAATTCCACCCCGCCCTGAAACAGCAATTGCAAGTGTAGCACGAGCAGGTTCTCGCGCAAGTATGCCAAGGGTAATTTGTGGCGGAGATCAGTTGCCAAAGCAACCACGTCCCCCACCCATCCCAAAGCAACGCGCCTTTCGCGCAAAGCGCGAAACAGCGAAGGGGACACGTATCCCTATCGACCACATCCTTCTCCGCCCGCCGGCCTCAAGGCCGTAAACGCAGGGGATCCGGGGGCGGGACGGGGACTTCTCTCCGGAATATTCCGCAGGACGCAAAGAGGCTCCGCAGCGCGAAGCGCGATGCGGAGCCTCTTTGCATGTCCGAGGACGTTCCGGAGAGAAGTCCCCGTCCCGCCCCCGGATTCCCGGTGGGAGTTCTAGACCTTGTCGGCCTTAGTACATACCGCCGCCCTGCTGACCAGCGGTAGCAGCAGCGATTGCGTCCTCAAGCTGAGTGTTCTTGGGCACATCGGAGACGGTGGCCTCGGTGATGAGGATCAGGCTGGCGACAGAAGCAGCGTTCTGCAGGGTGACGCGGCTGACCTTGACGGGGTCGAGGACGCCCATCTCGATCATGTCGCCCCACTCGCCGTTGGCAGAGTTGAGACCCTGGCCGGCGGGCAGCTCGGCGACCTTGTCGACCACGACAGCGCCCTCAAAGCCAGCGTTCTTGGCGATGGTGGCGACCGGAGCGGTCAGAGCCTTCTTGACGATGTCGACGCCGATCTTCTCCTCGGGGTCATCGATCTCGACGGCATCGAGCGCAGGAGCAGCGTCCATGAAGGCGACGCCGCCGCCAGCGACAATGCCCTCCTCGACAGCAGCGCGGGTGGCCTGCAGGGCGTCCTCGACGCGATGTTTGATCTCCTTGAGCTCGGACTCGGTAGCAGCGCCGACCTTGATGACGGCAACGCCACCGGAGAGCTTGGCCAGGCGCTCCTGGAGCTTCTCACGGTCGAAGTCAGAGGTGGTATTCTCCATCTCGCCCTTGATCTGAGCGATACGGGCGTCGATGGCCTCCTTGGAGCCAGCGCCGCCGACGACGACGGTGTTGTCCTTGGAGATGGTGACGGACTTAGCGGTACCGAGCATATCAGCGGTGATGTCAGCAACCTTCACGCCCAGCTCGTCCAGGGCAGCCTGGCCACCGGTGAGGACGGCGATGTCCTCGAGGATGCGCTTGCGGCGATCGCCGTAGCCCGGGGCCTTGACGGCGCAAACGTTGAGGGCGCCACGGATCTTGTTGAGGACCAGGGTCGGCAGAGCCTCGCCGTCGATGTCCTCAGCGATGATGAGCAGGCCACGGCCAGCGCGCTGGACAGCCTCGAGAACGGGCATGATGTCCTGAACGCTGGAGATCTTCTGGTCGGTGATGAGGATGTACGGATCCTTCATCACGGCCTCCATGCGGTCGTTGTCCGTGACGAAGTAAGCGGAGACATAGCCCTTATCAAACTGCATGCCCTCGACGGTGTCGATGGTGATGTCGAACGTCTGGGAATCCTCGACGGTGATGACGCCGTCCTTGCCCACGACCTCCATGGCCTCGGCGATCTTCTCGCCGACCTCGGGGTCACCGGCGGAGATGGTACCGACGGAAGCGATCTGCTCCTTGGTCTCGACCGGCTTGGCCTGCTTCTTCATCTCGGCGACGGCGGCGTTGACGGCCTTATCGATGCCGCGACGGATGGCCAGCGGGTTGGCGCCAGCGGCGACGTTACGCAGGCCGTCGTTGACGATGGCCTGGGCGAGCAGGGTTGCGGTGGTGGTGCCGTCACCCACGGTGTCGTTGGTCTTGGTGGCGACCTCCTTCACCAGCTGAGCGCCCATGTTCTCGATGTTGTCCTCGAGCTCGATCTCCTTGGCGACAGAAACGCCGTCGTTGGTGATGGTCGGGGCACCGAACGTGCGCTGCAGCGCAACGTAGCGACCCTTGGGGCCCATGGTGACGGTAACGGCGTCGGCCAGAGTGTTGACGCCCTTGGCAAGCTTAGCGCGGGCATCGGTGTTGAACGTAATGTTCTTTGCCATGGTAGGTAATCCTCCAAAAGAAATGTGACTCGCGTCGCCGCTTCCGAGTCCTGTGCGGCGGGCGCGTTCAAAGACGAATCAGAGATTCTGACGAGACTAGGCCTCGACGACAGCGTAGATGTCGTCGGCGCGCATCAGCAGATACTTCTCGCCGTCGACCTTGACCTCGTTGCCACCGAACTTACCGTAGATGACAACGTCGCCAACCTTGACGTCCATGGGGATGCGCTCACCCTTGTCGTTGACCTTGCCGGCGCCCACGGCAACGATGGTGCCGCGCTGCGGCTTCTCCTGAGCGTTGCTGGCGATGTACAGACCAGAAGCGGTCTTCTGCTCGGCCTCGTCGGGCTTGACCAGAACACGATCTGCAAGCGGCTTCAAAGACGACATGCTTGTCTCCTCCTTTTTGGGCCGCGCGGTTATACCACGCGAATTAACCCTTTTTGTTTGCGTACGCGTTGAATGGTACCCACGAATGGCGGGTTATACAACACGGAGTCAAAAAATCTTATTTTTTGGCACTTAGATTTTCTGAATGCCGGGGGATAACTTAGCGATGCCTCCCGTGTGGCTCCGGAGGGGCGGGGCGTAAGGTTTCCTGCTCGGGCAGTCCTGCTCGCACGAAGGCCACATTAAGTGGCCTTCGGCTCGTGCGGAACTCGCGATAAACCTTATGCCCCGCCCCTCCGGAGCCACACGGGAGGCAGGCTAACTAATTCGGGCCCGACATTCAGAAAAGTCAGTGCAGCAAAATGGCGATGCGGATAGGAACGTGGGTATGGTTTTCGCTGCGCGCACGGGTCCCCTGGGAAGCACCGTGCATTTTTGGGAGTATTCAGCAAGCCAGGACGGCTGCATACGCGCCGGACATACCTTATTGGTCCCAAGAACGCCTTCAGCGGGCGGTTTTGGTCGGTGGGCAGACCCCGTTGGGACAAATGGACGTACTTCGCGCCGTACCGGAGCCCAAAATGACGTCAATCTCCGCAACGTTACTCAGCCGCAGCGGCACCGGCAGAGCTCGTGGTGCTGAATACTCCGTTTTTTGCACGGCACGGGCGGGGGTACATCAGGATCAGGAAGAACATCCCAGCCTTTTTATGCAATCTGTAATGGGAAGTATGCAAAACACTAAGAGTCAGCATTGCTGATGTCCAAATTGAGCGCACGAGACAGCAGCACCTCAACCCCGCGCCCAAATCCAACAGAGCGGGGACGCTCCTAACGAACCCCCATCGGCAAACAAATGCGGCTCGAGCGCCATCCCAAAATAGACTGCCCGAGCCGCGTTTAACGGTGCGGTATGAACGTCAGCGCTCGTAAATCAAGTTGCCTGCCAGGTAGGTGGCCTGAACCTTAGTGGTCTGGAGCTCTTGGGGATCGATGATGAGCGGGTTTTGGTCCAGGACTACCAGGTCGGCATACTTGCCGGGCTCCAAGCTGCCGAGGTTTTGCTCGTCGCCTGCCGCGTAGGCGCTGCCCAGGGTGTAGTTGCGCAGAGCTGTTGCCGCATCGATACGCTCGCTCGGTAACCAGCCGCCCTCGGGCCAGTGGCTTTTGGGGTCTTGGCGCGTGATGGCCGTGTAGAGCACGTTCATGCTGGTAACGGCTGTGATGGGACTATCGGTGCCGAAGGCTTGGCGGATGCCGCGCTGCTTATAGGTCGCAAACGGCCACATGATGCGGCTGCGCTCCAGGCCCAGGTCGCGCTCCGGTCCACCCGGGTCGAGTGTAATGTGGCAGGGCTGGCTCGAAGCAACCACGTTGAGCTTGCGCAGGCGATCGATGTCCTCGGGCAAGAGGTTCTCCAGATGCTCGAGCGTGTTATGACTGTGCTGGGGCAGGCCATACAGTTCGGCGGCCTCCTCAAAGATATCGAGCGCGGCATGGATGGCACCGTCGCCGATGACGTGGATGCGCACGGTGTGACCACGCTCCGCGGCAGCGAGGACCAGCTTGCGCATACGCTCGGCAGGAACCGTCAGACGGCCCTGGTCGCCCGGGAAGCGCGGATTGGTATAGGGCTCGGTGAGATACGCCGTATGCTCGCTCGACACGCCGTCGAAGAACTGTTTAAAGCCTGGCGCCGAGAGCAGCGCGTTGTTCGCGTAGCGGGTCTGCAGCTCTTCCAAGCGCGACTGGTCATCCAACAGCGTGGGGAACAGATGGGCTCGGATGCCCAGCTTGCCGGCTGCCTGCAGTTTGTCGTAGACGTCGTCGCGGATAAAATCGCAGCCCGGCATGGGCATGAGCGACATATCGCAGATCGAGGTGATGCCCTGCTCGGCCATACGCCTCATTTGATCGGCGTAAGCGCTTGCAATGCGATCCTCGCCCAGCCATTCAAGGCAGCGCGGTAGCAGCTGCATGGCAGCCGCCTCGTGAGCAATGCCCGTGAGCTCGCCGTTTGCATCCTTGTCGTAACTGCCGCCTGCTGGTGGCTCGCTGTCGCGCGTGACGCCGAGTGCCTCGAGTGCGCGGCTGTTGAGCCAAAGCGTGTGCCCGTCGCCCGAATACATAACGCAGGGACGATCGGGGAATGCCGCATCGAGCGACGCCTTGGTAGGATGCTCGGGCGGGTCCCAACGGTAGTCGCGCCAGCCCTGCGTCACAACCCAAGCGTCGTCGGGCAGGTCCTGGGAAAACTCGAGCGCATGTTGCACCAACGCCGCCTCGGACGTGCCCATATCCATGAGCATGTACGGCGAGGAACCGACCGAGGTATGGAAGAAGTGCAGATGAGCGTCATGGAAACCGGGGCAGACAAACTGCTCGCCGTAGTCGATAACCGACGTGGCGGCGGGAGCGGCGGCAATCACGTCATCGGGCGCATAGACTGCGACGATACGGTCGCCTGCGATGGCAATCGCCAGCTCGCGGGCGGTATCGATGCCGTCTTGCGCGGTAAAGACGTTCTTGGAGCGGATAATCCGATCGATATGTTGCATGGGCATCCCCATCTCTGGCAGGAAATTCAACACCCCCGAGTGTACTCCCCCACTCTTGTTACAAAACCCCAAGCGGCAAACGGCAACTTTACCAGCCCTAGCGGCAGGTGGCATACTGGAGAGAGCCTGTACGATTTTGCGATCAACCCAGCAAGGAGCAAATCGACCATGACGAAGACCAAGGCACAGCAGATTATGGCGGCGACCGAGGCTCGCGCGGCTGACGACGTCACCGCAGCCATCAAAGATATCGCTACCGAATTTGAACCATATATCATCAAGCAGCGCCGGCACTTCCATAAGCACCCGGAGCTGAGCCTTGCCGAGGAGCGCACGACCTCCGACATCGCCAACCAGCTCGACGCCATGAATATCCCCTACGAGCGTCCCCTTAAGACGGGCCTTGTGGCGACCCTTCGCGGCACCGCGCCGGATGCCTACCGCGAGGACGGCACGCCACGCCGCCGCATCCTGCTGCGCGCCGACATCGATGCCCTGCCCGTCACCGAGCAGACCGGCGAGGAGTTCGCCAGCGTCAACGAGGGCTGCATGCACGCCTGCGGCCACGACTGCCATATCGCCATGATGCTCGGAACGCTGCAAATCCTGCGCCATATGACCGACGACATCCACGGCGAGGTCCGCATCGTCTTCCAGCCCAGCGAGGAAAACGGCCAGGGCGCCAAACTCATGATCGGCACGGGCGTGCTCGACGGCGTCGATGGCGCCTACTCCGCGCACATCTGGAGTGAGGTCGACGCCGGCACCGTGAGCTGCGAGCCCGGTCCGCGCATGGCCAATACCGACTGGTTCCGCATCGACGTCCGCGGCACCTCGTGCCATGGCGCCATGCCCCAGCGAGGTCACGACGCCGTCATGGTTGCCGCCGAGATTGTCAACGCCTTGCAGACCATCGTCTCGCGCGAAATCAGCCCCTACGAGCCGGCCGTCATCACCGTCGGCGAGCTGCACGGCGGCACCGCGCGCAACGTTATCGCCGGCACGGCCTACCTCGCCGGCACGGTGCGCACCTACGGAGATTCGACCCACGAGGAAATGCCGGAGCTTATGCGCCGCATCGTGGAGCATACCGCGGCCGCCTTGGGCGCCGAGGCAGAGCTCACCGACTACACCATCGCCAACTACAAGGTCGAAAACGACGCGGCCTCGAGCGAGCGCTGCCGTCAGGCCGTAATTAAGTGTCTGGGTCCCGCCGGCCAAGGCCATTACCGCGGCACGCTTTCGGGTGAGGATTTTTCGGAGTACCTGCGCCGTGTGCCGGGCGTGCTCGCCTTTGTAGGTACGCGCAACCCCAAGATTGGCGCCACGTACGCCCAACATTCTTGCTTCTACAAGATCGACGAGACCGTGCTGGCAAAGGGCTCCATGGTGGCCGCCCAGTATGCTATCGACTTTTTGGCCGAGCCCACGCAAGAGGAGCTCGACGGCCCCGCGATCACCGCGGTCGCCGAAACCAACCCCGATCTGGCCGCCAAGTTACGCTCTGCCAAGGCGACGACCGCCGAGGCTCGCGACGCCATCCATGATGCCCGCACGGCTCGCCATGCCGCAATCAAGGGCATCCACGAAGCCCGCGCCGCCGCTCGTCACGAGGATAAGCACGACGAGTAGTCGTCACACCCATCCATAACAACCTGGCTAAAGCAAAGCGGGGGCGGACGTGTCGAAACGTCCGCCCCCGCTCATTTGTCAAGCGCTATTTCTACCCCGTCCCCAAATGGCAGGCGGCATGGCTACTCGTCCTGAGGGTCCTCGTCGGAACTTGGCTCAGGCTCAGGCTCAGGCTCGGGCGCGGGCGCCGGCTCAGGTGCAGGTGTCGGCTCCGGCTCAGGCACAGGCGCCGGCTCAGGCTCGGGCTCGGGCTCGGGCTCGGGCGCAGACGCGGTCTCGGGTGCAGGTGCCGACTCAGGCTTGGGCTCGGGCTCAGGCGCGACATCCGGAGCGCTGTAACCCGAGGGAGCGGACTTCTTCTCGAAGGGCAATACAAAAGTCAGGACGTCGTCCTTGTCCTCGTCGGCCCACTCGCTTGCATAACGTGCAACCCAATAGCCAACGGCACGGTGCTTGAGCATCTTGCCAAAGACCGTAAGAAATACGGTGACGAACGCGATCAGCACCAGGAACAGTACAAGCGTGATGCCACCGCCGGTAACAATCGCCTCAATACCCGTAGGACGATAGTAGTAGCTATACATACCGACAGAGGCAATGGCGCCAAAGACAACCGTCAAGATCCATGTGACAACGTTGGCGACCAAGCCCGTCAAAAACTCGGGGAGGAACGAAGCGCAGAACAGCTTGGTCTTGTTGTTCTTAAAGGCCGCCCAAACCTTATCGAGCGAAAACGCGCTCTCGACGCGACCGGTCACCGCAAAGTGCATCACGGCAATGTCGGCGAACATCTTAAAGAAGACCCCCAGGACCGCCGTGGCAATCATAGCCAGAACGAGCAAGCCAAGCGAGCCAAACAGCGCAGCCTCGAGCGCATAAGAGCCGTAATACGAATACGAGCCCGCCGCGCCAATTACCACGCCCTCCACCAGCGAAAGCACTACACCGATCACGGGAATGGCAGCGATAACCTCGAGCACGACCGAGATAACGCTCGAAAAGACTCCGAGGCCAAACGACGTGGAACGCATCAACGGACGATCCATGCCGTCATCGATCTTAAGCGACAGATCGCGACCCCACTCGATGCCAAAGCCCGAACCGCATACGCTCGCCACGTAGGCAGCCAAAAAGCCGATGGCAACCGCAATACCGCCGATAACGGGGATGAACAGCACGAGCACCGACACGACACAGATAAGCGCCGGCAAAAAAGCGATCTGGCACACGCGCTGCAGCACGCCCGGAGTCTTGGTCATATCCTCAAACGCCTGAGCCACACAGCCCTTGGACGCGCTCATGGGAGGCTGAGGGACATATTGCTGAGGCTGACCCTGAGGGGTGGAAGCTACAGCACCAGCATTAGGAGCACCGCACACGCCGCAGAACTTGTCGTTATCGCCCATAGGAGCGCCACACTGCGAACAGAACATCGAAATCATCCCTTCGTATCTAGAGCGAATCACCTGGATCGCAAACGATGTCATTGGCATCATTATCGCCCAATGTGGGGACAAATACTCTTAGATGACGTATTTGCAACGCGCGAGGCGCTTTTCGATTGTTTGATGAGTGCGTCCGCGTTAGTTCGTTCCGCGGAAACCCTTGCCGACGATCTCGGAGCTGTCGACGATCGTGATAAAGGCACCCGGATCGACCTCGCGCGCATAACGGCGCAGCTGCACGGCCTCGCGACGGCTCAGCACGCTCATGATCACCGTCACGCACTTGCCCGAGAAGGCACCGTAGCCGCGACTGATGGTCGCCGTACGGTTGAGATGCTTGACGATAAACTCCTCGACCTTAAGGGGCTCGGAACAAATGATCGTGCAGACCTTACGAAGATGAATGCTCTCGATGGCCTTGTCGACCACAAGCGTCTTGGCAAACAGGCCGAGCACGCAATACAGACCGATACGCGGACCATACAAAAAGGCCGCGATGGTCACGATGCCGATATCGACCAGCAACAGCGCGCGACCAATCTCGAGTGTGGTACGGCGTTTGAGGATCATAGCGAGGATGTCCGTGCCGCCCGTCGAGGCGCCGATATCAAAGACGATGGCGCTGCCGAGCGCCGGCAGAATCACGGCAAAGCACAGGTCGAGCCACATATCGCCCGTCATCGAGACACTGGTCGGGATAAAGAGCTCGAAAAGCGAAACATAGGCGGACAGCGCAAACGAGGCGAAGACGCTCCACAGGATTGCCTTGCGTTCCAAAAAGATAAAGCCCAAGACGACGAGAACCGCGTTGATAATCCACATAAAGACACCGACGGGCAGGGTCGGGAACAGCGTGGACAGAATGACCGACATGCCCGAGGTGCCGCCAAAAGCAAAGTGATTAGGGGTTTTAAACGCAACGATGGCAAAGGCCGTAAGAATCAGACCCAGATTGAGCTCGGCAAAAAAGCGCGGGAAGCCTGGCTCCTGGCTGCGCTTTTGGCCGGCACGCTCGCCGCGCTCGATATCGGTGCGATCGACCACGCGCTCCATCGGCACTACGGGAGGACGATGCATCTCCTCGGCAGCACGCGATGCCGCCTCTGCCGCGGCGGCCTCAATTGCCCATGCCTTGCTTTCTGTTTCGTGCTCGTCGGCCATTACGGCAACCCCTCGTTAACAATTTGGAAACAATGCGCCCATTAGGGTAACGCGGAACGCGACGATTGCAACCCCTAGTTAGACGAGCGGTATGCCTACATCGGGGGGCATACAAATAACGGCCGGCCACGCTTTTGCTTGCGCGGTCGGCCGTTTAACGTTTTCGCAGATAAAACCTGCCAAAACAAACCTGTCCCTTTTTGGAAGGTTACTCGTGCTGGCTGGTGCGGTGCTCGTACTCCTCGGGGGTGATGACGTCCTCGATGCGCAGGTTGACGCCCGCCACCTCAAGGCCGGTCATCGCGGCAAGGCGCTCGGTGACACGCGCCTTGACATCGTCGAAGATCGCGGGCGCATAGGCGCCGTACTCGATAATGACGGAGATGTTGACGACCACGCGATTGTCATCGGTGACCTCGACCGTCACGCCCTTGGTCAGATTCTCGGCACCAAACTGCTCCTGCACAAAATGCATGAGGTTACCCTTCATGCCCAGAACGTGCGGAACCTCGCGGGTGGCCATGGCAACGATCTTCTCGATCACGCCGTTGGAATAGGTCAGCGAGTCCTCGGACTCGTCCGCCTCTTCGTCATCCTCATCCACATCGGACTCGGCCTCGACGAGCGCCTCATCCTCGAGCGTCACATCCTCGACTTCGGCGACGACCGCCTCGTTCTCCTCGAGCTCGGTATCGGCCACATCGACCTTCGTATTAAAAGCCATGGTTCCTCCTTATGCCTGCCGCGGATGCGACAGTCGAATACATATTAGCGGCCGCTAAACAGACGGCCGAAGAAGTTGACGATCCCGTTCTCGCCGTCGCGAATTTGGCCGATCACGGCGCCGATCAGCACGAAGAATGCAATGACGAGCGTGTCCCACAGGCCGAGCGTGAGCACCAACACAGCGAGGATAAAGCCCGCGACGGCGCCGAGCGTGGTGTTGGGATGACGCACAGCATAGCTCCAGATGGCAGCGCCCGTACCCTTGATGAGACCCATAGCCTCGTCAAAATCCGCGGCTGCCGCGTCTTGTAACTCGGTTGCCTCTGCTTTGGAATCAACAGGTTCGCTCGCCGGTGTGGCGCTCTGGTCAATCGTCAGGCGCGGCGTACGAGCGGTCTTATCTTGATTGGTATCACTCACCGGAAACCTCCACGGTCTGGACGGTAGTCTTGGACGGCAAAAAACGGACGCGCGTGGTCGTACCCGGCGTGCCGAGCATGGTGTCGCAAGCTTCCTCGATGCGCTGCTGCATCGCGGTAGCCAGAGATGCCACGTCCTTATCGTCAAGCGCGATAGCCTCGACCTTAAATCGGACGTGCGAATCATCGGAGCCTTGGACGCGGGCCTCGACATGCTCGACCATCACGCGGTCGTCGCGCTCGGCAGCAGCCCTGGCACACGAAGAAAGCGCCGCGAGCGTGACCTCGATATTGCGCTCCCCCGCCGGATGCACGCAGGACGGCTCGCGACGAGCAAACATCAGGCGGAAGAAGCTTACCAGCACGCCAATCGCCACAACTCCGCCGCATGCCGTCACGACAATGCGCGGCATGGGGTCGCGCATCAGCAGCATAAAGCGATACGTATACGGCCCCCAAAACTGGCAGACAAGCGTACCCAGCGCCACGATGGCGGCGGCAAGATACACGATCGCTAGGGCTCGTTTGAGTACGCGCACGTGGCGCTCCCTTCAAATCTCGGCTCTCGAAATGCAAAACGGTTCGCATCATTATAAAAGAGCCGGGTCCGGTGCTCTACGCACGCGGATCCGGCTCATCTATTCCACGAGGCTTGCATGCTCGCTTCATTATGCCCAGATATGCACTGCTCAATCCGTGCAGGCGCTACTCCTCCTCGAGGGCAGCGATGACCTCGTCGGTCATGTCCATGGTGCTGTAAACATCCTGGACGTCGTCGAGCTCCTCAAGACGGTCGATGAGGCGCTGAACCTTCTTGGCGTCGGCGCCGGAGACCTCGGTCGGGGTGGTCGGGACCATGGTGGTCTCGGAGCCCTTGACCTGGACGCCCTGCTCCTCGAGCGCCTTGGAGACAGCCATGACCTCGTTGGCAGTAGTCCAGACGATCCACTCCTCGCCGGCGTCCTCGTAGTCCTCGCCACCGGCCTCGGCGATGGCCATCATGAACTCATCCTCGTCACCGGCAGCACCGTTGGCGATCATGGTCTCCTTCTTGGCGTTCTCGTCCAGGATCTCCTTGGCGACGACGATCTGGCCCTTGCGCTCAAACTGGAAGGCGACGGAGCCGGAGGTGCCCAGGTTGCCACCAGCGTGGGAGAAGGCGGAACGGACATCAGCGGCGGTACGGTTGCGGTTGTCGGTCAGGCAGTCGACGTAGACGGCGACACCGGCGGGACCGTAGCCCTCGTACACGATGTTCTCGTAGACGGCAGCGTCGGCACCCGAACCAAAAGCCTTGTCGATAGCGGACTTGATCTTGTCCTTAGGCATGGACTGAGCCTTGGCCTTGGCAACGGCAGCGGCGAGGCTGGCGTTGTTCTCGGGCAGCGGGTCACCGCCGAGACGGGCAGCAACGGTGATGTTGCGGCTGAGCTTGGAGAAGAGGGCGGAACGCTTGGCGTCCTGCGCGCCCTTACGATGCTTGGTTGTGGCCCACTTAGAGTGTCCGGACATACGTGTCTCCTATCGGTTTCGACCTAAAGCCCAGCGCAGATGCTCGGGCAATATAAACAAACGTCGTTATGATATACCTACTGGCCTGCGAGATAAACCCCAAAATGAAGGCGTCGTGATGATGTCCCCTTTGGTGCAAAGAAACCTGGCCCTCAATGCACCAAATTAGAACCAGAAGAAGTCGCTGCGGGTGACGGTGGCGCCGATGGCGAAGGGCATGCAGGCGATGACCGGATACAGGTAGCGCATGTAAGTCGAGCCGTTGCACGGGCCAATCAGGCACACAGCGAGCACGCCCAACAGCGGCACCCAGATCGCCAGCGCACGCCATGAATGACGACGCAGCAAGTAGACCACCACGGCGATCATGATCCACACATAGGTGGCCGAGCTCATGGTGAGCGAGATAAAGGGAACACGCTGCACCGCCACACGGTACAAATTGATCAGGTGGTCGCACCAGCGCACCACGTTGCTGTCAACCGGATGGAAGTCGAAGTATTTGAGATTGTCGGGGCGCGCCATGATCTCGGCACTACGCGCCGTGCTGTAGACCCAGGCATCGCGCGCGCTCGGATAAAAATAACCATAGTAGTTATTGATAAGCGCCGAAATATAGCACTCGGGATCCTTCTTAAACATCTGAGCCCATACCTCAAAATAGGCATCGATGTCCTCCTGCGAGGCGTACTCGTTAAAGCAGTTCTTGACGGCATCGGACTTGTCGGGGTTGTAGCGGCGGCCCAGGTTCTCGTACTTGAGTACGCGATCGATCACGGCACGCTCTTCGTCGGTCACCGAACCGTCGCAAGGAGCCTCCACGATGGTGCCGTCCTCCTTAACCGTGGGGTTGACGCCCGAGTTGAGGCCGTCGTGCTTTTGGACGAAACGAGCCGTCTGTTGGAACGGAATCGAGAGGATTTCGCGCTTGGAACCAGGCGTGATATCGTGCGCCGGCATAAAGACCTTGGTGAAGTACATATTAGAGGCAAGGCAGAGCGCGAGCACCGCGAGAACGCCAACCCAGCGGAAACGCGGGATGGCGCCCGAAGGCGCAGCACCAGCCTGCTTGGCTGCACGACGAGCCACATGCGCGTCCCATGCGCAAAACGCCGCCGCGATTACGCATGCCGCCAGGGGAAACACCAGGCCGCCGTTGCGCAGAAACGTGGAACCCATGGCGCCCAGAGCGAGCAGCAGCCAGTCGTGGCGCGCAAAGAGCACGGAGGCTTTCTCGCCCGCTCGCTCGACATTGGCATCACGACGGGGTAAGCCACATGCCACGAGCTTGACGGTCTGTACCAGCAGCACTAAGAACGCGTCGGCAAAGAGCACGTCTTTGGTGAGCAACGCCGCGTAGTTAGAGAACATCGGCATAAACGCAAAGAACAGAAGGATCGCACCGCGAACCGGCAGGCTCACGCCCAGTTTGCGCAGCGACGAAATGGAATAGGCCATGCAGGCGGCCGTGATGACAAATTGAGCACAGGTGTAGATGATGAGGCCCGCGTTAGCGCTGTTGAACAGCGAAAGCCCCAGCTGAACGCACGAGCCGATAATGGCCGTGTGCACTACGGGATGATGCCCGTTGAGCAGCACGTTGGGGTTGAGTAGGCGCAGGTAGTCGCTCGTGCCGTTGGGATAGTTGAACCACTGGCGAATCTGCGCGCCCGTATCTCCCATAAAAAGGCCAGGCAGCGAAGCGATGAGCGTGGGCGCCCAGGCGATCATAAGCACCAGGAAGGGCCCGGCAAAAGGATGGACCGAGAGCACGGCGTGAGTCACACGCCATACGCGGCCAAAGTGCGCCTCGGAAAACGGAATGCGCCGAGAGCTCAGCCAATCTAGACACTCAAAGGCAAGGTAGAAGGCAACGACCGCCAAGAGCATCCAGCCCGCGCCGCCAATCCAGGCGCAGATGATGCGGGCTTTGTCGCCAAGGACAATCTCGGCCGAGTCGGTGAGATCGTAGCTGCGGCCGAACACCATGCAGATGGCGAAGAACAGCGACGGCAGAATGATCGAGGGACGCCAGGTGTCGCCACGGCCAAAGAACACGTAGCGAAACGGCAAGGTGAGCAGGCAGGCAAGTGCAAGTAGCATGACCGCGTCGGTATGGCCGGCAAACGAGAGGAGCACCTCGTAGCACACGTACAGCATGCCCGAGGCTTTGGGGTCAATCGCCAAGACTGCGTTGCTCGACACCGGGGCAGGATCGATGGAAAACGCCGTGGTCGCCAACAGCGCGAGCAAAAATGCGATGAGCGTCTGCTTGGCGGGGTAGCGCTTAAACCAGACGATGCGGGCAGCGTCGCGCGCAGCCGTTGTGGAGAGATCGAAATCCTTCACAGTCCAAAGAGCCTTTCTAGAAACCTGCCAAAAAGGGACAGGTTTATTTTGGCAGGTTTTATCTGGGGAAACGTTACGGTTCTGTCATCGTTGCCCAGCGAACCACCACAAAGGTGCCTGTCCCCTTTGTGGTGGTTTTGGTGGTTAGGCGTCGAGGTAGATGCGCTGGGGACGGTTGTGGCGGAGGGCAAAGATGACGAGCGCCAGACCCGCGATTACGAGCGGCAGGCTCAGCAGCTGACCCATGGTGATGACGCCACCCAGCAGATAGCCCAGCTGCGCATCGGGCACGCGCACAAACTCAATCAAAAAGCGAACGATGCCGTAGCCCATCACAAAGACGCCCATAAACGTGCCTTGGGGCAGTAGCGGCTTTTTGCGGCTGAGCACCTGCAGAATGCAAAAGAGCACGATGCCCTCAAGAAATGCCTCGTAGAGCTGGGAGGGGTGACGCGGCATATCGCCCGCAGTCCCGCCAAAGACCACGCCCCATGGCAGATCGGTCGGCTTGCCCCACAGCTCACCGTTGACAAAGTTGGCACAACGGCCCAGGCACAAGGCCAGCGGCGCGCCTATGACGGCAAGATCTGCCAAAGTCCAGGCATCGAGCTTATACATGCGGCACACGATGATGCCGCCGATAATGCCGCCCACCAAGCCGCCATGGAAGCTCATGCCGCCCTCGTTGGTGGCAAAGATCTCGAGCGGGTGCGCCCAGTAGTAGCCATCACCATAAAAGACGACGTAGAACAGGCGCGCACCGATAATTAGGCCAAAGACCACGCCGACCACGACGCTCGTCAGGTCATCAATCGTAATGTCGAAGCCCCAACGGCGCTGCGTGCGGTACATGACGACCGCCGTGAACAGAGCTCCGACCACATAGGCCAAGCCGTACCAGTAGATGGTGATGGGCCCCGCCGAAATGGCGACGGGATCAAGCATATGGTAGAAGTCGTTGAGCATGTCGACCCTCCTACTCCCTACATACAAATGCGGCCGCGGGCCTTTCGCTCGCAGCCGCATATTTGGGCGTAACGTCTATGCGGAGTACGCCGCCCGCAGCTTTCGCATATTAGAACGGCGCGTACTCGTCGTACAGGTCCTCGGTCTCGCCGGAGGCATTGACCTGCTCGACACGGGTAACGCCGGGTACGTGCTCCTTCAGGATGCGCTCGATGCCCATGGAAAGGGTTAGCGAGCTCATGGGGCAGCCGGCACAGGCGCCCTGCAGCTCCAGCTTGACGACGCCCTCGTCGTCGACGCCCACATACTCCATATCGCCACCGTCGGCCTGCAGGTTGGGGCGAATCTCTTCAAGAACCTTCTTAAGCAGCTCTTCGTTAACAGCCACAGGGGCTCCTTTCTCACAATAACGCGGGCACGCCCGCGGACAGAAGCTATGTTACTACAGCCATGTACCCGCTCACGAGCCGTCCATGCGCGCGGACGCGACTTTCACGAGTAGTCAATTTGGGACGGGGCTCTTTTGGCTGTTTTGCCGCCAGCTGGCGTTGGCACGCGCTACTGCTGAGCCTGTCCCCCGGTACCAATCTGGACATCGACGATGACCTGGCGGTAACTGATGCCGCAGGAGTCGAGAATGCGGCGGCTGATACGGCCGTCGTCGGTATCGGCATACTTGTTGTCCAGGTAGACGACCTCGCCTACACCTACCTGCGCCAGGATCTTGGCGCAGTCGTGGCACGGGAACAGCGTGACGTAGACCGTGGAACCCTCAAGGTCTTTGAGCGAGCCGCGGTAGTTGAGCACGGCGTTTGCCTCGGCATGGACTACGTAGTTGTGCTTGTCCTGCAACGGGTCATCGCTCGTGCCCCACGGGAAAAAGTCATCGTTGAGTGCCGAGGGCGTACCGTTGTAGCCCACCGAAAGGATGCGGTGGTTGGTGTTGGCGATGCACGCGCCCACCTGCGTGTTGGGGTCCTTACTGCGGCGCTGCGCGGCGATGGCCACGCTCATAAAGAACTCATCCCAGCTAATAACGTCGCGGCGCTTGCCCGACGCAGTTTGATGAAGATCGTCCGACATGCCAGACACCTCCGAAATCGCAATAGTTTGACCCATTGTAGCAGGTGAAAGGTAGGGGCGCTTATCCCACCGCCCCATCGCTACGCGCGGCGGGGCTTTTGGTTGATGTGGTAGAGCTCGGCGAGGCCCCGCAGCGTCAGCGCGTCGTCGACCGTCAGACTGTGACCGACCAGCGCCGCAAGCGCCTTGGCATCGTCGCCGGTAATGACGATGGGCACATCGCCCTCCCCCGCGGCCTTGGTCGCGCGCATCTCGGCAAGCACCATGTCGAGCATGCCGTCGATGCGGGCCACCTCGCCCAGAACCACGCCCGAGCGCATGGCCTCACGCGTGTTGCGGCCGATGACGTGTGTCGGCGCCGAGGGCTCAACCTGCGGCAGGCGCGCTGCTGCCGCCGAAAGCGAACGGGCGCCGAGGGCCAGGCCTGGCGCGATAACGCCGCCGACAAAGGTACCGTGCGCGTCGATGACCTCGATATTGGTCGTCGTGCCCAGGTCGATCACGATGCACGGCGAGCCGTAGACGGCGCGGGCCGCCACGGCGTCGGCGATGCGGTCGGGACCGATCTCGGCCGGGTCATCGTAGTGCACGGGTATGCCGGTCTTGAGGCCCGGCCCCACCGTGAGCACGCGCCCCGTGCAGGTACGGGAAAGTGCCGCCTTCCACGGGCGCTCGAGCGCCGGGACCACGCAGCTCAGCACAGCAGCCGCGGGCACAAGCGCACCCGGCATGCCCGCATCGGCCGCCAGTGCGGCCATGACCTGCACGAGACGCATGCGTGCCTCGTCTGCTGTGATGCTCGACGGCGTGGTGATCTCGCACGTCGCAAGCGGACATTCCTGCGCCGCGGCCGAATCCTCTGCAAACAGGCCAAAGCGAATGAACGTGTTGCCCACGTCGACCGTCAATATATATGCGCACCCATTAAGCATCGTCGGCGCTCCTTTCGTCTGCCCAGCAGTATATCGCCTACCTAAACCAGTCATCCCAAAATGACTAGCTTACGGCTATACTGGTGCGCGGTCGCGCGCGAGCTCACGCGGCGGCCCTTGGTAACCCGACTTCCCGCGCCGTATCCGTAACGGCGCTCCCGGGGGAAGCGGATATACGCAAAGGAGTTCTATATGAGCAATCCCTCGAACCGCGCTTCGATGCGCGGGCAACTCACGCTGCGCGGTGTCGTCATCGGCGTCCTTGGCTGCGTGATCATCACGGCAAGCTCGGCCTACACCGCCCTCAAGATGGGCGCACTCCCCTGGCCGATCGTCTTCGCTGCCGTCATCTCGCTGTTCTTCCTTAAGCTCATGGGCAATGCCAGCCTCAACGAGGCCAACGTCACCCACACCATCATGTCCGCGGGCGCCATGGTCGCCGGCGGCCTGGCGTTTACCATCCCGGGCGCCTGGATGCTGGGCTATGCCGACCAGATCAGCTGGCTCGACATGTTTATCGTGGCACTCGCCGGCACTATCCTGGGCCTGCTGGCCACGGCACTCATCCACCGTCACTTTATCGTGGACGCCGCGCTTGAGTTCCCCACCGGCAACGCCGCAGCTCAGACCCTGCGCGCGACCGAGGCCGGCGGCAAGACCGGCAAGCAGCTCTTTGGCTCCATGGCCATCGCCGGCATCTACAGCGTGCTTCGCGACGCTCTGGGCGTGGTGCCCAGCATGCTGTGCGCGCTCAATATCCCCGGCGTGACCTTTGCCATCTATAACTCGCCCATGCTGCTCTCCGTCGGCTTCCTCGTGGGCTTCGCCCCCGTCGCGTTCTGGTTTGCCGGCGCGCTGCTGGGCAATTTTGGCATCATCGTGGGCGGCACCGCTGCCGGTCTATTCGACGTTGTGACTGCGCAGGGCATTGTTAAGTCCCTGGGTATGGGCCTTATGATGGGCTTTGGCGTCGCCGTCGTCCTCAAGGACATCCTGCCGCAGGTCGCCGGCATCGTCCGCGGTCTTGCCGCCGACAGCTCCACCGACACCGACGAGCAGTCGCTCATCTCGGGCTCCCTTAAGCTCGACGCCGGTATCATCGGCCTGGGCGCTGCCGCCATCGCCGTGATCATCGCCATCGTGCTCGACCTTGGCCCCGTTCCGGCCGTCATCGTCACGCTGTTCACCTTTGTCACCACCATCATGAGCGCACAGAGCTGCGGCCAGACGGGCATCGACCCCATGGAGATCTTTGGCCTCATCGTCATGCTCATCGTGGCTGCCTTCGCTCAGATCGCTCAGGTCAAGCTGTTCTTTATCGCTGGCATCGTAGCCGTGGCGTGCGGCCTTGCGGGCGACGTCATGAACGACTTTAAGGCCGGCGCCGTGCTGGGCACCAACCCGCGTGCGCAGTGGATCGGCCAAGCCATCGGCGGCATCGTAGGCGCCCTGGTCGCCGCCGCCGTCATGGTCGCGCTCGTCACCGCCTATGGCCCGGACGCCTTTGGCCCCGACAAGAGCTTCGTTGCCGCGCAGGCAAGCGTCGTCGCCACCATGGTCTCGGGCATCCCGAGCGTGCCGTGGTTCGTTGGCGGCTTTATCGCCGGCATCGTCATGTACTGGCTCGGCATTCCGGCCATGATGATCGGCCTGGGCGTGTACCTGCCGTTCTACATGTCACTCACGGCATTCCTGGGCTCCTGCGTCAAGCTCGCCTACGACAAGTGGTCCGCCCACCGCGACGCCACCGCTGGTCTTTCTGACGAGGAGAGGGCTGCCAAGGACGCCGCCTTCCAGGAACAGGGCCTGGTTGTCGCCAGCGGCCTGCTCGGCGGCGAGTCCATCGTCGGCGTTATCCTGGCGTTTGTCTCTGTTGGCCTGAGCCTGCTGGGCTAAGTCGAGCAGTTGCTCGACAGCGACCATATTGCCTACGATTTGCTCGGTCGGTAGCTTTCGCGGCTACCGACCGGGCTTTTTGATATCGAAACAAAGAAAGGCCGGCGCGCTGCGTTTAACAGCGCGCCGGCCTTATCGGTTAAGCTATCGAAGCGTTCCTGCTATGAAACGAAGTTCGTTGCAGAATCTACGCCCGGATCGCTACATGTGCTTGCGACGACGATCGCCCAGCGTCACGCCCGCAGCCACGAGCGTAATACCGCCGATGACGAAGACCTCACCCGCAAGCGCGGAGTCATCACCGGTCTGGGCGAGCGCGGCAGGCGCGGCCTGTTTCTTGGCAACGGGGGCCTTTGCAGCAGCCTGCGCAACCTGAGGCTTGGCCTGCGGCTCAGCCTTGGGATGATACTTGTCGTACTCGGCCTGTGCGGCAGCCAGGGCATCCTTAGCATCGTCAAGCTCGGCAAGCTCGGCAAGCGCGGCGGCATAGGCGTCGTTGGCATCGGACAGCTTGGCATCGGCATCGCTCAGAGCAGCCTTGAGACCAGCGGCGGCATCGACGGCAGCCTTATAGCGAGCGTAGGCAGCGTTCAGCTTGACCAGCTTCTCGTTGTCCGTCGTGCCCGCGGCAAGGGATGCCTTGTGGTCGACGGCCTCAAGATCGGCCTTGAGTGCCTCGTCGTTGGCAAGCTCTGCCTTGGCCTTGACGATATCGAGGTTCGCATCGACGACGGCTTCGTTGGCGGCCTCGAGCTGCTTCTGGGCATCGGCGACACTGGCCACGGCAGCGTCGCGGGCGGTCTTGGCGTCGTCGACCGCTTTTTGGGCTCCAGCGAAGCGCTCGAAGGCCTTGTTTGCGCCGGCCAGCTCGCCCTCGGCGGCCTTGGCCTTCGCCTGTGCGTCGGACAGGGCCTGCGTCTTGGCGGCAACTGCCTGCTTGGCGCCCGAAAGAGCGGTCGCGGCGTGCGTATCTGCGGCCTGAGCCTTGTCTACACCAGACCGGGCGGCAACGTCGGCCTTCTTGGCATCGTCAAGCGCGCCCTGCTTGTTCGCAAGATCCGTCTTGGCGGCATCGAGCTTGGCGGTAAGGTCCTTGACCGAAGCCGTAGCGTTGCCATACGCCTCGCTGGCCTGGTCGGACTTTACCTTGGCGGCGTTGTAGGCGCTCTGAGCATTCAGTTTACGAGTCGACGCCTTAGAGGCGTTCGTCTGGCAATCGGCGAGCGTCGCGTTGGCCTTGTCGAGAGCAGTCTGCGCAGTGGCAGCCTCGGCCTTAGCAGTATTGAGGTTCTGCTGAAGAGCGTCAATGTCAATACCAGAAGCATCGAGCTCGCTCTTGGCAGCATCATAGGCACCCTTGGCGGTTGCAGTGGCAGCCTGAGCGCTCTCGTACTCGCCCTTGGCGGTGTTCATGCTCGTATCGGCAGCTTTAAAGGTCTCTTGAGCGTCAAACTGCTTGTTGAGTGCAGCGTTATAGGCAGCGCTAGCAGTTCCAAACTTTTTCTGTGCTTCAGTGAGCTTGCTCTGAAGCTCCTTGAGCTGTTGCTTTTGCGCCTGGGTGCCGCCGGCGCTATAAGCAGAGTCGATATAATTGTTCACGAGCTTCTTGAACTCGGAGACAGTGAAGTCTTTTTGGCTCGCGCTTCCGCTATAGTCGAAAATAGTTACCTCGGAATCGGTGTTCTTACCGCTACCGGTTGCGATGCCGATGGCCTCGTTACCCGCATCGATAATGTTGAGATAGTGGCCACATTTCGAATACACGTTGTTATAGTTCCAATAGATGTAGTCAGAATCGTAGCGATGGGCTGCGAGGTCGCTATTAGTAGCAGCCTCTTGGTCAAACAGCTCCTTCTCCTCCGTATAGAGACCGGTGTAGGGCCAGCCGAGTGTGTCGACAGTCTCGCCTCCCATGTAGACGCCGCCACCACCGGCGAGATTCTCACTAGAATCGAAGTACAAATTCGAGTGTCCCCAAATATTCGATGAATAGGATGCGTTGAGCGCTGCTGCAGCCGTCATACGGAGGCTAACGCTAAGCTCCGACTGACCGTTGGCCTTGCGGATGTTGTTCTGAGTATCGAGATACGTCAGCGCATTGCGCAGCTGCTCGAGAGAGAGCGGATTGGTCTTGCGAGACATATCCTGATCGACATAGCTGTCATACCAGCTAGCCTTGTCATATCGCTCGTCCTTGTTGGGCGCGCCAGTGAGCATAGACGATGCAGCGCTGGCATTGGCCTTCTGCTGGGCAGTAAAATCGCTGCTGTTGCTAATGTAGGCCATAAAACCGAGCATGCCATTATTGATGATGTCTTGATCGACAGTCATGTTGGACTTGAGCTCGGCAATCTGCTGCTCAAGCTTGTCCACCTCTGCGCTAGCGGCATCGCTGGCAGCCTCCGCAGCGTCTGCGGCATCGCATGCCGCCTTGTACTCGGCTCGTTTGTCGTCCCTATCCTTTACGGCCTGATCGTAGGCAGCCTTCTTGTCTGCCTCGGTCTGCTGGGCTTGATCGTACGCGGCCTTAGCGGTGTTGTACTTGTTCGTCAGGTCGCCGAGTTTGCCGCTGACTTCGTCGTATGCGGTCTGCGCGGACGAAACGGCAGCGTTGGCGGCGTTGGCTTTCTCTTGCGCGGCAGTGACAGCAGCCTGGGCGGTCTGCAGATTCGCCTGTGCGGTGGCGTCGGCAGCCGTCGCGGCATTGAGCTCCGCCTGCGCGTCCTTGAACTCACCGGCAGCAACGTTCTTGGCGGCCTCGAGCGCTTTCAGGTCGACGCCCGTGCCAGAAGTAGCGGCATCGAGCGCAGCCTGTGCCTGGTCCAGCTTCTTCTGGGCGTTGGCTTGTGCGGTGGTTGCGGTGGCGAGGGCAGCGGCAGTCTCCTGCTTCTTGGCCTGGGCGGACGTCAGAGCAGACTCGGCATCGCTCTTTGCCTGCTCGGCATTGGAGACAGCCGTCTTAGCGGCATCGAGCTCACCCTTGGCCGTCTTCACATCGGCATTCGCCGCATCAAGCTTTGCCTGCGCGTCCTCGACGTCCTTCTTGGCGGCCTCGTACTTGTCCATACCCATGGCATCGAGCTTAGCCTGGGCATCCTTGAGTGCTTTCTCGGCCTCGCCCTGCTTGGCCTTGGCATCCTTGAGTGCCTGGGTCTTATTCTCGGCACTCTTGTTGGCCTGATCGAGCTGATCGTTCAGGTCGCCCAGCTTCTTCTGCTGCTGCTCGGTCTTTTCGACGGCTGCCTTAAGCTCGTCGATCTTCTCCTGAAGCGCGGCTACCTCGGCCTCGTTCTGCTCGGCGGCGTTATCGGTCACGGCCTGCGAGGCCTGATTCTTTTGCTGCTGCGCCTGCTTTTGAGACTGGCCCGCCGCGTCGGCCTTCTTCTGGGCGGCATCGTAGGCGGCCTGAGCGTCCTTGAGCTGCTTTGCCGACTCCTCGGCCAGCTGGGCAGCCGTCTTTACGACCGCTTGGTTACCGGCGGCAACGGTATTCTCTACAGAACTACCCCCCCCCTGAACAGAATCGCCGTTATCGGTTGACGGTGCGGCGATTGCCGCCAGCGGCGACATGAGCGGCTGAGCGATGAGGCCCGCCGTCAAAACGGTTGCGACGGCGCGGTTGGCAACGCCCTTGACGTTGACGGCCTTGGCCCGAGGCTCAAAGTGTTGTGGACTGTAGTTTGCCATGGCTTTCTCCCTTTGACACGGATGTATCCATACGCTTCAAAATGTAGGAGCTGATTTTTGAATTCTGTTGCGCAACATTGGTCACCGGCGGATTTTTTGAAATTCACGCTCTCGTGCTTCACAGTTTCGTCACATTTGAAGGAGCTGGTGCATCATATTCTCGCGGGATGGAATTGAGCCTGTGATTTGCATTTGCTCCCGCGTCATCCGCCCTATCGGATTCCGCATCCAACAGACACCCCGCCCGCCACGGTGTAGAGTTAGGACAACGGGCGCGTTGCGCGGACCGCGCTGGAACGAGGTGGACATGGAACTCGATAAGCAACAGATCAAGCGACTACGCGAACGCCATCACCGGCGCCACGGCATCCGCCCTGCCCATAGTGAGGCTGCCGAGCAGGCTGGTCGCTTTTTAAAGCGCGCGTTCAACATTCGCGAGGGACGCGCGCCCTATCACGTGATCCGCAAGCGTTTTGTAAACGGGGCGCGTCTGACTGGCTCCCACCTATGCATCCTCATCATCGCCATGCTCATCGCAAGCATCGGCCTCGATATCGATTCGGACATCGCCATCGTGGGCGCCATGCTCATCTGCCCGCTCATGGGCTCGGTCCTTGCCATGGCATACGGTATTGCCACGCTCGACCGCGAGATCACCGTCGAGGCCATTGCCAGCCTCGCACTGCAGATGGTCTTTTGCCTGGTCACGTCCACGCTGTATTTTAAGCTCTCGCCCCTTGGCACCACCACGGCCGCCATCATCGACAACTCGACACCCACCATATGGGACCTTGCCGTCGCGCTCGCGGGCGGCTTTGCGGGCGGGCTGGGCAACTCGCGCGATCAGGAACCCGCCACGCTCATCGCCGGCGTGGCCGTGGCGACCGCGCTCATGCCACCCCTGTGCGCGGCGGGTTATGGCATTGCCATCGCGAGCGGGTCGTTGTTTCTCTCGGCGCTCTACGAGTTTGGCATCAACGTAGTCTTTATCGCACTCGCGGCCGAAGCCGTACTACTTCTTCTGCGCGTGCCGCTCAAGCGCGACCTTAACGGCGACGGCGTTGTGACCGCCGAAGAAGACGCCGAGGTCAACAAGCTGTCACGCAAGGTGCGCCGCCGCATCATTGTGGGCACGATGATCTTTGCCATCCCCTGCATTGTTATGACCGCGGGTTCCATTGGCTCGGCGCAGGCCGGCGTGCAGGACGGCTACGGTGTCACCGAAACCACGCGCGAGCTTGCCGCGGTGCTGCCAGGCTTTAAGGATTACACCGTCGCCGTCGAGACCTCGGCCACCGAAGGCGATGAGGAGGGCATCGTCGAGCGCGAGATTGTCGCCCATGTGACGACAGGCGAGACGCTTGGGGCACACGACCGTCACGTCGCCCGGAAGCTCATCGACCTCAATGTGCCCGAGCTCGATCGCGTGGAGTTCGATGTGAAGTGATGCGGGACGCGAGGCGGGCCCGGCGCGAGCGCGCGCAGCCACGGGGCACAGACGCAGCCAAGCGCAGCGCTACAGCTCGTACTTGTACACGCGGTAGATGTACTTCTCGGCTTCCATCTCGTAGGTGGCGATGGGCAGTCCATAGCGATCGTACTCGGCAAAAGTCTTGGCCTGGCCCGACGCCACGAGCATGCTGTTCGAATTGCCGACGCGCTGCGCACTGCTAACGTAGCCCGAGAACGGCACCGCGATCTGGTCTTCGAGCTCGTAGGTACGTGCCATCTCGTCCACCGTAAAGATGCGCCCAAACGAATGCGAGCCGCGGCTGTAGTCGGTCACCGCCGCGGCGCCCAGCTGACCCCAGTCGAACTTGGGATAGCTTTCGGCCGCACCAAAGTTGTTGTCGTACAGCAGCACTTGGTAGCGACCGGTCGTGGTCGTCTCGTCGTTTGGCAGATAGGTCACACTGTGCTGGCCTGCGTTGAGCGAAAAATCGCCTTGGGCCTGCAGCAACTTGTCCTCAAAGCCCGAGCCGGCCCATTGCCACTCCTTTCTATTTCTGGGTCCATCTTCTCACTGTTGGCGGCCGGAAATGATCCGTTTTCCTCCGACCCCGAGGGATCATTTTTAGTACTTGAAGAAGCCCTCGCCCGAGCTTTCGCCCAGCTTACCTTCGTCGAGCATTTTCTTGAGGACGGACGCCATGGCCTTAAAGTTGTAGGGCATCATCATCTTCTTGAGCAGCGGGCTCACCAGGCCCGGGACCTTCTGATACTGCATGACGATGTTGTACGCTGTCTGGATGCCCACGGTGTCGAATACGCGGAACGGGCCCTTGGGAGCGCCGGTGCCGCGCGTCCACACGAGGTCGATGCTCTTGGGGTCACTCACGCCCGAGACATACAGGTCGAGGCCCGAAAGTAGCCATGGCACCAGCATGGAATTGAGCAGGTAGCCGTTCTTTTCCTTGTTGACGGGAAGCGCCAGCATGCGAATGTCGTTGGCGAAGTCGACGAGCTCGTCGAAGTAGCGCTTGTCGGTTTGGTCCTGCGCCATGACCTCGGTCATGTTGTTCTTCCAGATAGAGTTGGCAAAGTGCAGCGACAGGTACTTCTCGGGGCGGCCAGTGTACTTGGCAAAGGTACTCGGCAGCAGCGTGGAGGAATTGGTCACGACGACGGTCTTTTGCGGGAGAACCGGGGCGAGCTTCTTGTAGAAGTCAATCTTTGCCTGGGTGTCCTCAGCCATAGACTCGATGACCAAATCGGCGTCGGCCACTGCCTTTGCAAGATCGAGCTCCAGCTTGAGTGTGGAGTAGGCGCGCTCAACGGCGGCGAGTGCCACCTCTTTGTCGAAGGGCTTGCCGCTATCGGCGATACCGGAGCACCACTCGCCCGTGCCGTCCGCCATACCCTCGATTGCCGCGATGTACTCCTCGCGCACATGATCGATCTTGGGCTGGGTGCGGCCGATGCTGCCCTCGCTGCGCAGCCAAATCGTTACATCAAAGCCGCAGTAGGCAGCCTGAAAGGCAATCTGGCTTCCCAGCACGCCGCCGCCGGCAACGCAAACGGTCTTGTAGCTCATAGGAACAGTCCTCTCTTACGTAATTCCATAGATGTGTATTTATTCAACCGTAAGAGGGCTGCACACTGGGGGTGGGTTCTATAAACGGACGGTAATTTGCGGCGAACGGCTACATCTGTTCATTATCTCAGGGTTCCGAGGGCGATTTTTTGTGCCACCGAGACGTCGTTTGCGGAAGTATGCGGCAAATTCCGGAACCCTTGAGCACCCCCCGATTTTCCGCCAATAAAACCGCAGGTACAGGGCTTGGACATATTCGGTGTGCTCGGTCTATTCAGATTTTGCCGCATACTTCCGAAATCTGAGTTCGCAAAGGGTGATAGTCGGGGCGTTTACGCAACATATGTCCAAGCAAAAACGGGTGGTAGCCGGTACGGCCACCACCCGTTTGTCTCATATCCAGCCCATAGCAGGCCAGCTACTTCTTAATGCCGCGTCCCAGGCGCTCAGCGACCGACGCCACGGCGCTCTCATCGACCGAACCGCAGCTCACGCAGCCGTCGTGGGCACGCATCTGGCCGGTGACCTCGTCCATCGCGAGCGGCGCCACCTTCTCAAGCTTAAAGCCCTTACCGGCGCGCATGTTTTCCTTGGCCACGCTGATCATGAGCTTAATACGGTTGAGCTGGTTGACCTCGGACGCACCAGGATCATAGTCCACCGCAACGATGTTGCTCTCGGGATGCTGGCGGCGCAGCTCCTTAATCACGGCCTTGCCCACCACGTGATTGGGCAGGCACGCGAAGGGCTGCGTGCAGATGATATTGGGTGCGCCGTGATCGATCAGGTCGAGCATCTCGGCCGTGAGCAGCCAGCCCTCGCCCATGTTGTTGCACACCGAAAGCACCGTGCGGGCCTTGTCGGCCATGGTGCCGATGCGCTCGGGCGCCTCGAAGCGGCGGGACTTCTCGAGCATCTCCTCCACCGGCGTGCGCATCCAGTCCACGAGCTTGATGAGCGCCTGCATACCAGCGCGCGTGGTAGCGGAGCTTCCCAACTCGTCCTTCTGCAGCTCGGCGTTGCTCATGGAGTACAGGAAAAAGTCGAGCAGACCCGGCACCACGGCCTCGCAGCCCTCGCGCTCGATGACATCGACCACGTGGTTGTTGGCTGTGGGATGGAACTTGACCAGGATCTCGCCGACCACGCCCACGCGCGGCTTGGTACCCTCGCCCACGAGCGGCATGGTGTCGAACGCGCGGATGGCCTCGCGGCACAGCTTGGTGTAGTTGTGGCGGTTAAACTTGGGCGCCAGCTTGCGAGCGCGCGCCATGTACTCCTCGTAGAGCGCGTTGGCGGCACCGGGCGTAGCCTCGTACGGGCGGCAGCGATAGAGCATCTGCATCATCACGTCGCCAAAGAGCACCGCGTAGACTGCCTGCTTAAGCAGCGCCGGCGTAATCTTAAAGCCAGGGTTGTCCTCGCCCAGCGCCACGGCCGAAAGCGAGATCACCGGGATCTCGGGGTGGCCGCTCTCGCGCAGGGCCTTGCGGATGAGTGCGATGTAGTTGGTGGCACGGCAGCCGCCGCCGGTCTGGCTGATAACCACGGCTGTCTTGGACAGGTCGTATCGACCGCTCTCGATGGCCTCCATGATCTGGCCCGTCACCAGGATCGACGGATAGCAGATGTCGTTGTTCACGTAGCGCAGGCCGGCCTCGACGGCATCGTGATCGGTCGAGGGCAGCAGCTCCAAGTTGTAGCCAGCACCACGGAACACCTCTTTGACCAGGTCAAAGTGGATCGGCGCCATCTGCGGGCACAGGATGGTGTAGCCCTCCTCGCGCATCTGCTCGGTAAAGAGCACCTTGGGCCACGCGGTCGAAGCACTCTCGCGCTGCGCCTCGAACGTGTACTTACGGCTCGCGAACGCGGGGGCATCCGTGGAGGGCGCCACCGGCGCGGCATCGCCCTGCTCGTAAGTCTCGCCCGCGGCCGTAGCCTCGGCCAAGCGCTCGGCCTCCTGGTCCTTGAGCGCCGCCATGAGCGAGCGAATACGGATACGCGCGGCGCCCAAGTTGGACACCTCGTCAATCTTGAGCACGGTGTAAATCTTGCCGCTGGCCTCCAGGATCTCCTGCACCTGATCAGTGGTCAGAGCGTCCAGGCCGCAGCCGAAGGAATTGAGCTGGATCAGGTCCAGGTCGTTGCGCATCGTCACAAAACGGGCGACGGCGTACAGGCGGCTGTGATACATCCACTGATCGACGACGCGAATCGGACGCTCGGGCTTCACCAGATGCGCGAGCGAATCCTCGGTAAAGACCGCAAAGCCAAAGCTCGAGATAAGCTCGGGCAGGGCATGGTTGATCTCGGGGTCGTTATGGTAGGGACGACCGGCGAGCACGATGCCGTGACCGCCGTGGTCCTCGACCCACTTGAGAGCCTCCTCGCCCATGGTCTGGATATCCTCGTGGAAGCGCGCGTCGGCCTCAAAAGCAGCGTTGACGGCGGCATCAACCTCGGAGCGCGTGATTTTAGGACCGCGCACGCGACCGCGACCGGCCTCAGCATCGGCCACACGGTCGACGGCGAGCACCTGGTACAGGCGGCGCTTGAGCTCGGTCTTGTCGTGATACGGCACAAACGGATACAGGAACTCGATGTTCTGCTCGCGGATCTCGTCAATATTGAGCGCCAGCGCCGTGGGGTAGCTCATGACGATGGGGCAGTTATAGCAGTTGCCAGCCGTCGGATCCTCCTTGCGCTCCCAACGCACGCACGGCATCCAGATAAAGTCGACGTCACGGTCGATGAGGTTCATCACGTGGCCATGGCTCATCTTGGCCGGATAGCATACGCTCTCGGACGGCATGGACTCGATGCCCGCCTGGTAGGTCTTCTTGCTCGACTGGTCGGACAGCTGCACGCTAAAGCCCAGGCGCGTAAAGAACGCGTGCCAGAAGGGGTAGTTCTCGTACATGTTGAGCGCGCGCGGGATGCCGACGGTGCCGCGCGGGGCCTCGTCGGGGCTCAGGACCTCGCGGTTAAAGAGCAGCTCGTTTTTCTTTTTGAAGAGGTTGGGGGCCTCGGTCTTCTGCTTTTTGTGGCCGGCGCCCTTCTCGCAGCGGTTGCCGGTAATGAAGCGCCTGCCACCGCCAAAGTCGTTGACGGTAAGCTGGCAGTTGTTGGAGCAACGGCCGCAGCGGACATGCTTTTGCGTCACGGTGAGGTGCGCGATGTCCTCAGCCGAAAGAATGGTCGAGGTGCCGTCGGCGCCGGCGCGATCGCGGGCGAGCAGGGCCGCACCGTAGGCGCCCATGCAGCCGGCGATGTCGGGACGCACGGCATGAACGCCGGTGAGCTGCTCAAACGCGCGCAGCGTGGCATCGGACATAAAGGTGCCGCCCTGGACGATTACCTGGCTGCCGATCTCCTTGGGATCGCGCAGCTTAATGACCTTGAACAGGGCATTCTTGATGACGGAATAGGACAGACCGGCCGCGATGTCGCCCACCGTGGCGCCTTCCTTTTGCGCCTGCTTGACGCGCGAGTTCATAAAGACCGTGCAGCGACTTCCCAGGTCGACCGGGGCTTTGGCATGGATGGCGGCGTTGGCGAACGCGCGCACGTCCATGTTCATAGAGACGGCGAAGCTCTCGATAAAGCTACCGCAACCCGACGAGCAGGCCTCGTTGAGCATGATGTGCTCGATGACGCCGTCCTTGACGCGCAGGCACTTCATGTCCTGGCCGCCAATGTCCAGAATGAACTCGACGCCGGGCAGGAACGCCTTGGCGCCGCGCAGGTGCGCGACGGTCTCGATCTCGCCGGAATCGGCCTTGAGGGCCTCGATGAGCAGCGCCTCACCGTAGCCCGTGGTGGTCACGTGGCCGATGGTGCAGCCCGCGGGGATGTGGTTGTAGAAATCGGCCATGATGACCTTGGCCGTGCCTAGGATGTCGCCGTTGTTGTTGCCGTACCAGGTGTGCAGCAGCTGACCGTCCTCGCCCACGAGCGCGGCCTTCATGGTGGTGGAGCCGGCGTCGATGCCGATGAACACGCGTCCGGTGTAGCCTTCGAGCTTGCCCTTGGGGACGACCTCGGTGTCGTGGCGGGTCTTGAACTCGGCAAAGTCCTCGTCGGTGGCAAAGAGCGGATCCAGACGCTCGACCTCGGCACCCTGCGTGTCACCCAGGGCATCGATGGCCCCGATGAGCTGCGGGAACGTGCTGAGCTTGTTGGACTCGTGCGCCATGGCGGCGCCGCTCGCCACAAACAGGTGAGCGTTTTGGGGCACGATACGGTGCTCCTCGTCCAGATTGAGCGTGAGGTAGAAGCGGTGGCGCAGCTCGGAGAGATACTGCAGCGGGCCGCCCAGGAAGGCGACGTTGCCGCGGATGGGACGGCCGCACGCCAGGCCCGAGATGGTCTGGGTCACGACAGCCTGGAAGATGGAGGCGGCCACGTCCTCGGGGCGGGCGCCCTCGTTGAGCAGCGGCTGCACGTCGGTCTTGGCAAAAACGCCGCAGCGGCTGGCGATGGGATAGATGGTGGTGGCGTTGGCCGCGAGCTCGTTGAGGCCGCTGGCGTCGGTGTGGAGCAGGGTTGCCATCTGGTCGATGAACGCACCCGTGCCGCCGGCGCAGGTGCCGTTCATGCGCTGCTCGATGCCGTTATCGAAGTAGATGATCTTGGCGTCCTCGCCGCCCAGCTCGATAGCGACATCGGTGGCCGGGATGAGGGTCTCGACGGCACGCTTACTGGCGATGACCTCCTGGACAAACTCCAGGTCGAGCCACTGGGACAGCAGAAGGCCGCCCGAGCCGGTGATGGCGCAGGTCATCTGGGCCGTCGGCAGCACGGTCGCAGCGCCCTCGAACAGGTCGCGGGCGCAGGCACGGACGTCGGTGTGGTGGCGCTGGTACTTGGCGTAGACGATCTGGTTGTCGTCGTTGAGCACGGCAAGTTTAACGGTGGTGGAGCCCACGTCGATGCCCAGGTGCAGGTTGCCGTGGGCGTTGTCGGGGTTGAAGATCGCGCCTTCGGGGGCGTGGACGGCGGCTACGGGCTCAGCGGCAGTGGCGAGCTCGCTAGCGACGGACGTCTCCCCTGCCGCGTTCTTGGCATCGGCAACTGCCTCGGCAACTTTCTCGGCAGCTGCGGTCGCGGCCTTCTGCGCGGCGTCCACCACGGCGGGCGCGGCCTCGCGTGCGGCAGCGACCATGCGGTCCTTGATGCCCTCGACGAGTTTGCTCATTGTCTCTCCTCTTAGTTGTTGGACTCGACGGTTGCGGTGGTGTCGACCGCGTCCTCGAGCTGCAGATTCAATAGCTTCATGCCGTATTCCGGCACGTTGATATCGATGGGTTGGCCATACAGGTCGCCGGGGCGCACAAAGGCGATAACCGTCATAATGCGCGCCATGGTCTCGGGCGATTCGGTGAGCCCACGCTCAAACCAACGCTGGATCATGCCGACCTCGGCACTCACGACATAGGTGACGTAGTAGTCAAAGAAGGTGCCCAGCGCCAAGCCCAAAATGCCCGTCTGTGCGCGCGGCACCACGGCCTCGCGTGCGGTATCGATGATCTTTTTAATAAAGGCGGGGTCGCCGCCCGGGCCCAGCAGCGATCCGATTAAATCGCGGTTGGCCGCAAGGTAGCGCAGCAACTCAACCGAACCGGGTGCCGGCTCGAGCTCATCGATGTTGTGATAGAGATCGGGCAGCTGAGCTGCGGTGATGAGCTCAATGCGCTCACGGATCTCGGCCAGCAAGCCGTCCTCGATTTGATTGATAAAGTCGGGGATATCGCGGTAGTGCGAATAGAACGTGCGGCGCGTAAGGCCAGCGCGCTCGGTGAGCGACGCGACATTAATGCGCGAAAGGTCGCCGCTTTCGGCAAGCTCGCTGGCAAGTGCCTGGCGAAGGGCACGCTGCGAGCGAAGGGACCGGCGATCGCATTTCTCGAGCTGGGACAAACGTCCTCCTTGTTACTCAGCCTGTGCGCTATTGTACAGTGCGAGTATTATTGCACACCGTGTGCATCAACACGTAAAGGCAATATTTGGGATGTGACGAAGGGGCAGCCTCTTTGTCACATTCAGCGACCGCCTAGGTTGTGCCAGTTGTGCCTGGCTTTTGGAGCGGCATTGCCGATTGTTCAAAATGTCATTCGTGGGTAGAATAGTGTCGACGGCAGCCCAAGTTCTGGAAAGCTGGGCAGCGCCGTTGTTTGCATTAGGGGGTCAACGCCTTAGCGGCGGCGACCCCTTCTGTTGCGCTTCGAACGCTGCTTGAGTGCCTCGGAAAGGCCGACGAGCGCCGTGAAGAACGAGACCAAAGCGGTCAGAAGTCTCACGAAATCAATCAAATCGGTCATGGGCATCACCTCCCATCAGGTGGAGGGCGCTGCCCGGCACATGGAACTGCCGCCAACGATACCGATTCTATCAAAGCGCAGTTAGATATGCGAATGTTTGTTCGCATTTCAAGAGACCAGCGTCACCTGTGACAAAGGAACAGTCCCTTTGTCACATTATTCGATGATGGTGCGAGAGTTTTGCTTGTGCATGGTGGCGAGCATGTGTTTGGGGACGGCATGGACCATGCAGCTGCCGATGGTCGCGCTCGCAGCAGCCTTGGCTGCATCCCTAGCGTTTTTGGTCGCGTAGCTGTGACGGAAGCGTTTGAGCATGGCAATGTCGTTACCGCCGTCGCCGTAAACCGCGACCTCGTCCTCGGCAATGCCGTAGTAGCCCGCCAGCCAGGCCACGCTCTCACCCTTGTTGCACGCCACGTCCGTGATCTCGAACATCACCGGATCGAACGGCGCGTTGACCACGCGGTCCGATCGCTCGGCCAAATACGCCTTAAGGTCGCGCTCCAGCTCGGGCGAGGTCACGCGGCAGTTGATCTTACACACATCGTGGCGCAGGATGTCGCCGATCGACTGATCGAAATACTGCTCCTCGTGATACCCACCACGTGCGCGCATGCCGCGCATCACGATGCGCTTGATAGGGCTGTCCTTCTTAAAGCCCGCCTGGTGCATCTCGAACGAACCGCTCGAGAACATGCCGTCGGGCGTGGAACAGTCGAAGCAAATGTCCGGGAACGCCTTGAGCAGCTCCTCGGTAACCTGCGGGTCGATGGTCCAGGTCTTGAGCACCTCGCCATGGCTGTTGCGCACGATGGATCCGTTGGAGCAACAGGCGTCGAGTGCCAGCCCCGTAAAGCCATGCTCGCCGATTGGCAACGTCGAGCGCCCGGTCGCGGGAACCACATGCAAGCCAGCCTCGGTCAGCTCGCGAATGGCACGGCGGATGGTCCCATCCGCCTCGTGCAGGGCGTTCAGCAGCGTTCCGTCTAAGTCACTCGCAAACATCTTGATCATGGGCATGCCTCTCCTTCGTCTGCACGATATTGTAGACGAAGGTGAGGCATGCCCAGACAATGGCGTCCCGGCGCGGCGGGACAATGCTTCCGCAAATCCACGGTGTCCCTGCGCCTTAAGACAATTGCCACAAGCGACTTTTCAGCCGATAAAACTGCACCGTAGTCAACGTCAGTACCGCCAACATTCCTGCGAATACAATCGCCGGAGCCCATCGATCATATGCGAGCCCGTAAACCAATTGGCCAATAGGCGTTGCACAGGAAAGCATCATATAAACGAATGCCAGCACTTTTCCGCAGAGTTCCTTTGGCGCTGACCGCTGAACAAATGAAACGATTTCAACCGATGTAATGCTTGCCCACGCCATGACCCATGCCGAGCCGGCCGCAAGCGCGGCAAACGCTAATTCATCAGGACCGCTCAGTAGCGTGACAATAATCGGCACGACTCCAAAACAGATCATCGCAACATATCGACATATGCCCTTGAAGGAAAAACGATGCGGCCAAATACCGACCAAACCACTGCCGACAAGACCACCTAAGCCCATAGCCACCTCAATAATCCCAACGAAGGATGACTGCATTCCGAGATGCTTTGCAACAATAACGGGAGCACCAATCGTTAACCCAACTAACGCAAGGTTCAAAATAGCCGCAATCAAAAACACAACGAGCAATGATGAGTTTTGAGACAGGTACCGAATCAACTCCCGAAAATCGTTTCGGCGTGTCGTACGAGTCGCGCCGTCTCCCATCGTTTCAGATGAGGCATTTTGCTTGAGTGCGCCCCCGAACAGCAGGGCTGAAATCGTAAACGTCAACGCCGCGGTTTCGCATAGAGTATCGATACCAAAGCACCCATAGACTGCCGTCCCGACTACAGGCCCCAAGATATTGCTCATCATGATTATCTGCGAGACCAACGCAGTGGCACGCTCAACCTTTTCTTGGCCCGTCATGCGCACCGCCTCAATTTGAAGCATCGGCTTCAGCAGCGATTGGATGCCATATTGGACGCAAAGCATTGCTGCCACGACAACCGCAAGAGGCAGCGAACACTTCATGGGGATAAACAGCAGTGATGCAGCCATCAGAACAATGCCGAGTACCACAAGAACCCCGCGATGTCTTCCCCGATCCGCTAAAATCCCGCCAACCGGAGTCGCGAGCACGCCCGGTATGAACGCTATCGCCGCGACGGCGCCATATAACGTTGACGAGCCGCTGCAATCGAACAAGTAAAGCGGGCACGCAAAGCACAGTGCCGACAACATCGAATACGCGCACAGCTGTGCAACAAGAAGACCAAATAGCCTGATAGATCGCACTGTTTTTGGCGCCAACGAGACGCTACTCCTCCGCATTTCAGCCATAAGCCTATCCCCTATACATACCGTTAGTATGTATTTAATGACTTGAAAAGGGCAGCCGTGGCTACCCTTACAAATCAATTACATACCGTCAGTATCTATATTACCACCCGGCGCGGTCCCATACGTCCCAAATCTGCGCCGTTGTCTGAAGCACTTCTTCCCCCAAATCAAGTCCCACCGCGGCAGCCATCTGCGCCAAACATTGAGCGCGAGCGAGCATTCGGTCCTTGGATTCAAGCGGACGGAACAATGGCAGCAACCAAAGATTCGCCAACAACGATACGGCCTCCGCCGCTTCGCGAGGGCATTCGCACGCAATGGAGCCGTCGGCGATGCCCTCCTCGATCACTGGCAAAAGACAGCCATCGGCCGATTCGTCAAACGAGCCCTGGTACTGCATCGCCAGTAGACGCGAGCTTTTTACCGGATCCGCCGCAGGATGTATGCGTGCCCATAGCTCAATTTGTGGAACGACGGACTCGGGCGCGTACAGCCGCTTGAGCTTTTGGGCTCCGTTCATATTACCGATACCAAGCGTTGAGCGGCGGCGCTCAACAATCGGAGCCATTGCCCGATCAAATGCGGCGTTGAAAATCTCTTCTTTACTCTTAAAGTGATGATAGACAGCGCCCTTGGTCATGCCATCGAGGCGGTCGACGATATCTTGAATGCTCGTCCCCTCATAACCCTGTGCGCAGAATAGCTCCAGCGCCGCGTCGAGAATCTTCGCGACCGTCTCCTCGGGATATTTATTACGCCCCATAATCTGTCCATCCGCAACGCAAGTCTTGTGCCTCATTGCAGTATTTTAACGTTGCGGATGGCAGGCAGTCGATTCTACACCGCGGCGGGGCCGTGTTCGCCGGTACGGATGCGGATGACCTCCTCGACCGGCTCGACCCAAATCTTGCCGTCTCCAACGGCACCGGTGCGAGCGGCGTTGCAGATGATGTCGACAATTCCGTCGACGTGCTCGTCGGCGCAGATGAGGGTGAACTGCACCTTAGGGATCATGTTGACAAGCAACTCGTTGCCGCGCACGTATTCCTTCCAGCCATGCTGTGCGCCGCAGCCCTGCACCTGGTTGATAGTCATACCGCGAACATCAGCAGCAAACAGCGCGTCTTTAAGAACCTCAAGCTTTTCCTGACGCACGATAGCCGTGATCTTTTTCATAATGAATTCCTCTCTTTATCAAATAAATGAATTGCCATTCAATGACGCGGGTTTCCCAGGTGCCGCAGATTGGGTTGAAAGAGGAGCGCCGCGTACTTTTGTACGCAAGCGACGGTTTGAAACCCAAGGTGCGGTGCCTGGGGAAGCCGCGCGACGGTTTGAAGGGCAAGGTGCGGAGCCTGGGGAAGCCGCTAGTCAAGTCCCGAGAACGAGGGATAAGCGCTCTCGCCGTGCTGACTCGCATCCAGGCCCAGCGCCTCGTCGGCCTCGTCCACGCGCAGGCTGCCGTGGAACAGCGCCTTGACCACCGCGGCGATCACCAAGTCGAGCACCAGTACAATAGCGACCGTCACCACAATGCCCAAAATCTGCGAGACGAGCAGCGACACGTCGCCCGTGTAGAACAGGCCACCCTTACCGGTCCACGAGAGCTCCGGCACGCAGAACAGGCCCGTAAGCACGCCGCCCAAGATGCCGCCGATGCCGTGGCAGCCAAACGCATCGAGTGCATCGTCGTAGCCGAACTTGGTCTTGAGATGGCTGATGGCCAAGTAGCAGACGGGCGAGACGATCAGGCCCATGACCAGCGCCGCCCACGGCTCGACAAAGCCTGCGCCGGGCGTGACCACCACAAGGCCCGCAACCAAACCGGTACTGGCACCCACCAGCGTGGGGCGACCGGTGTGCACGCGCTCGACGGCAAGCCACGAGACCATGCCCGCTGCGCTGGCCGTCACGGTGTTGAGGATGGCAAGTGCCGCCACGGCGTCGGCCTTGAACTCGCTGCCGCCGTTAAAGCCAAACCAGCCAAACCAAAGCAAGCCGGCGCCCAGCGCCACAAACGGCACGTTATGCGGGCGATAGCTCACCATGCCAAAACCGCGACGACGGCCGAGCATTAAGCAGAGAATCAGGCCCGTAAGACCGGACGAAATGTGCACCACGTCGCCGCCGGCAAAGTCGAGTGCGCCGATAATGTCACCGATAAAGGAGCCATCGCCGCCCCAAACCATGTGGGCAAGCGGCGCATAGACCACAAGCAGCCAAATGCCCAGGAAGGCCGTCATGGCACCAAACTTAACGCGGCCGGCCAGGCTGCCCGTGACGATAGCAGCAGTGATCATGGCAAATGCCATCTGAAAGGCGATGTTGATGATCTGAGGGTAGACGGCGCCGTCAGTGGCATTGCCCTCGGCCGCCTGCAGCACCTGGTTGAGCACCGGAAGGCACAGTAGCTGGTCAAGGCCTCCAATAAACGGGCTGGAACCGTCGCCGCCGTAGGCCAGCGACCAGCCGGCAACAATCCACAGCACACCAACCAGGCCAATGGCGCCAAAGCACATGAGCATGGTGTTGATGACATTTTTGCGCCTGGACAGGCCGCCATAGAAAAACGCCAGACCCGGTGTCATTAAAAACACGAGCATAGTGCAGATGAGCATAAACGTTGTCGATCCCGTATCGTACATTCGCTCCCCCTTGATCGCATGAACGTTGTCGGCGCCCATAATGCGGCCGAGGGGCAACTGGTGTAGACCAGATACGGCGTTGTTAAACGCTACGTTGTCGAATGGAAACGGTGCCGCAATCTTGGAAACGGCACGGCAACGGACGCGAAATGGACGGGTAATACGCGAGCAAGGGAGCCGTAAGCGTGCCCGTCCCGGCTAGCGCCGAAACAGCTCGCGGGCGCGGTCGCGGAGGTCGGTAGCTCGGATGACGCCCTCGTAGCGGTTGATGCGCAAGCGCGGGAAGGCATTGAAGAAGCGCAGGTCGCGTCGGCTGAGCGACACGCTTGGCACCGGACGGCTCATGCGCTTGCCGGCAAGGCGACGACTGAGCGACGGACGCGGCATGCTCGGCGCGGCATCGGCCACGCGGCGGGCGGCAAGCGCCAGGCCGCGAGCACCATCCGCGATAAACGTCGGCATCGAAGCCTTCTCGCGCAGGGCGTCAAGCGCGGCGTCACCCAGCTCGGCCAGCCACGCGTTAACGGCACGGCTACGGATATGCGTCTGCGCCACCGAGTCAATCGTCGATTCGGGAATGCGCTCGAGCATTGAGTCCGAGGCATCGGCAAGCGACTCGTTGATGCGGTCGGCAAGGTCGGCCCGGACGCGCTCCAGCTGATCAGACAGACGCCGCCAGCTCGCCAACGAGCACACCGCGTCGACCATCATCGCGACCGCGACGATAAAGGCGGACAGCCGCACAATCAGCACCGGCAGATGGCCAAGCAGCCCCAGCAATGCCGGCTCCACTAAACGGCAAATGCACAACGCACCCAAGCCAAACGCGCATGCCCAGTACAGGCAGATGCGTCCGTGCAGGTTAAACGGCAGGTGCGAATAGTCCCAAAAGCGAGCGCCCGTTGTTTTTTCCAACAGCACGCCTACGCTGTACTCAATCACGCTGCATACGAGCGCTGCAGCGACAAACTGGCTCGACGCATCCGGAATCCCGCGCAGCAAAAGCCAGCAGGCAATGCCGCCCACACCATAGATAGGACAACACGGCCCCAGCAAAAAGCCGCTGTTGGCAAATCGCCCGTGATTGAGCATGGCGCATACTGTCGACTCCCATGCCCAGCCGCAAAACCCGTAAAAGGCAAACGAGAGTACCAGTGCCGAGAGCGGGCAGGCGGCAAGCGTCGCGCCGTCAAATGCCATGTCGATCGCGGTCCCCACCGTCTACCCTCTCCTCTTTTCGCTCGATTCTTTGCTCACGCTATCGTCCGCCCCGTCCTTGCGTGGCAGGCGGCCGGCAAGCGTCTCGCGCAGCGCGCACCATTTATCTGCCAGGCACACAATCCATGCCTCACGACACGTCGGCGGCACCGGCACCAGCGGAAACATATGCCGCACGATAATATTCCGCTCGCGCGGCGTCAGCTCAAAATCTTCCTCCGCACGTGCCAGGGCAAAAAACGGATGGCGAAAGCCGTGCAGCCGATGGCTTGGGTCGGGGTCGTGCCAGTCATAGAGAAAGTAATCGTGCAACAGGGCTCCGCGCAGCAGCGAGGCACGGTCGACCGAAATGCCAGCACGGCCCAGGCGCTCGGCAAAGGACAGACTTGCCCGTGCCACCGAGGTCACATGTGCATAGACCGTCACGTTACCATGCTGGATAAACTCGCGCGTCAGGTCCAGACGGCCCGCCTGTGCCAGTTGACGGGCAGCATGGTCTACTTCGCACGCGATTTTCTCGGCACGAACGACATCGGACATGCTGTCTCCTCCCAGCGACTCACGGCGACAAATCACGGCCTGTGCACAATCGATAAAAACATCATGGAACATATCAGTATGGCATCGGACAAAACGTTTTGCCCCGCCAGTTGGCGAATTACCGCGCCGCCGTCACATATCAAACGCCAAAATGTGCGAGACTGTTTCGTGCAATTGTGCCGGCCGAGGGAGTGCCGGCGCACGATTCGCATGGAGTAACCCACAACGATGCTGCTTACGCAAACGACAACGCCCGAGGACGTCAAGGCTCTCGACCGCACCGAGCTTCCGCTGCTCTGCGGCGAGATCCGCCAGGCAATCCTCGAAAGCTCCGCCGCTGTCGGCGGGCACGTTGCCCCCAACCTGGGTGTCGTTGAGCTTACGGTTGCGCTTCATCGCGTGTTTAACTCCCCCATCGACAAGATTGTCTTTGACGTTTCTCACCAGACCTACGCCCACAAGGCGCTAACGGGGCGCGCGTACACTTATATCGATCCGGAGCGTTATGGTGAGGCTTCTGGCTTTGCCAATCCCGACGAGTCCGAGCATGACCTGTTTGCCATGGGGCACACCTCGACCTCGGTGAGCCTGGGCTGCGGTCTGGCGCGCGCTCGTGACCTGGCGGGCGATGCGTACAACGTCATCACTGTTATTGGCGACGGCTCGCTTTCGGGCGGCCTGGCGTTTGAGGGCTTCAACAATGCCGCCGAGCTCGACAGCAACCTGATCATCATCGTCAACGATAACGACCAGTCCATTGCCGAGAACCATGGCGGCCTGTATCACAATCTGGCCGAGCTGCGCGCCAGCAACGGCACCTGCGAGCGCAACGTTTTTCGCGCGATGGGGCTCGACTACCGCTATCTGGACGCCGGTAACGATGTGTTGGCCCTCGTCGACGCGCTGCAGGAGCTGCGCAATATCGATCATCCCATCGTGCTGCACGTCTCCACCGCCAAGGGCAAGGGCTTTGAGCCAGCCCAGAGCGACCCCGAGCGCTGGCACCACGTGGGTCCGTTTGACATGGCAACTGGGCGCAAGCTCTGCCCGGGCCATCCGAGCGAGCCTGCGCCGCGCACCTATGCCGACATTACGGGCGAGGCGCTCAACGCCGCCATCGAGCGCGATCCGCAGGTTGTGGGCATCACGGCCGCCACACCCTACATCATGGGCTTTACACCCGAGCTTCGCGCCGCCGCCGGCAAACAGTTCGTCGATGTGGGCATTGCCGAGGAGCACGCCGTGACCTTTGCCACCGCGCTTGCTCGCTCGGGCGCCAAGCCAGTCTTTGGTGTGTACGGCACGTTTTTGCAGCGCGCCTACGACGAGCTGTGGCACGACCTGTGCCTCAACGACGCTCCCGCAACCATCTTGGTGTTTGGCGCGTCGATCTTTGGCACCACGTCCGAGACGCACCTCTCGTTCTTTGATATTTCCATGCTGGGCGGACTTCCCAACATGCGCTACCTTGCACCGGCTTGCATGGAGGAATATCTGTCCATGCTGAGCTGGTCGCTCGACCACCGTGAGCATCCCGTGGCGATTCGTGTACCGGGCATCGGCCTGGTTAGCCGCCCCGATTTGGCACCCGTCGAGGACACCGACTACAGCGCCGTTCGCTACAACGTGGTGCGCCGGGGTCGCGACGTTGCCGTGCTCGCACTTGGCGATTTCTTTGAGCTGGGCGAGCGCGTGACAAACCGCTTGGCTGCCGAGTACGGCATCGAGGCCACGCTCGTCAACCCGCGCTTTACAACCGAGCTTGACCGTGAGTTCCTCGACAGCCTTGCCGCCGAGCATCGCGTTGTCGTCACCCTCGAGGACGGCATCTTGGACGGCGGCTGGGGCGAGCGCGTGGCATGCTATCTGGCATGCACGCCGTTGCGCACGCGCACCTTCGGCATCGCCAAGGGCTTCCCCGACCGCTACGACCCCAACGAGCTGCTCGCTCAGAACGGCATGACGGTCGAGAACATGGCCGCCGAAGCCGTAAGGCTACTCAACGAGTAAAAAACCTCCGCAAGGAAAGCATCCCTGCGGAGGTTTTTGTTTTCGCGACGCGATTATCTCAATCTGTAACATCCAAGGCCCGAATTCCCGTCTAACTGTTACAGATCTAGACAAGACGTCTTAGTCCCTGACCTTTGTCTCAATCTGTAACAGATAGAGACCTTTTAGCCATCCAGATGTTACAGATCGAGACATTCGAATTCCCCTGAAGTGAAAATCTCGATCTGTAACAGGTAGAACCCATTTCCTCGTCTAACTGTTACAGATTGAGACAAAGCAGCAAGGCATGCCGCCGCACCGACCATGCCGTCTGCAAAGCGCTATCTCAGCTGCAATAAGCGACGTTTACCCAGATAAAACCTGCCAAAATAAACCTGTCCCTTTTTGGTAGGTAGAATTACCCATAAGGTAAGTATGTTTCTGAGTTATTTCGTGTTGACCCATTTGAGCGCGATAGGGTATAACTCTACTCAACCGCTAGGGATTTTATTGAGAAAGGTGTTCTACCATGAGCAAGAACCTCTCCCAGCAGGTCGTTCTCGACCGCCGCGGCTTCGTTGCCGCCACCTTCGCAACCGTCGCCGGCCTTGGTCTTGCCGGCTGCTCTGACACCAGCGCCGAGGCCGACAAGGGTTCCGCCGCCGGCTCCTCCAAGAGCTCCGAGGATACCGAAGTTTCCGCCACGCTCGATGCCAAGGCATTCGACAAGCTCGTCGACAACGGCCCCAAGGCCGATGACGATGCCATCGCCGCCAGCACCTGGGCCACGGCTGTCAAGGACGCCGGCGTCTTTAAGATCGGCGGCGTTCAGACCTCAACGCTCTTCTCCCTCCTCAACGAGAAAGACGGCCAGACCCGCGGCTTCGATGCCGGTATCGCACAGCTCCTGTCCAACTACATCCTGGGCGAGAACAGGGTCGAGATCACCCAGGTGACCTCGGACACGCGCGAGTCTGTCCTGCAGAACGGCCAGGTCGACGCCGTCTTTGCCACCTACACCATCACTGACGAGCGCAAGAAGCTCGTCTCCTTTGCCGGTCCCTACTACTACACCCAGCAGGCTATCCTGGTGCTCGCCGATAACGACGACATCAAGAGCGTCGACGACCTGGCCGACAAGAGCGTCGCCGTCCAGTCCGGCTCCAACGGCCCCGCCATCCTGGAGGAGCTCGCTCCCAAGGCCAGCCAGCAGGAGTTCAAGACCGACGAGGAGGCCCGCCAGGCACTCCAGCAGGGCCGCGTTGACGCCTACGTCATCGATAACAACATGCAGCAGAGCGCCCTGGTCCGCGAGCCTGGTAAGTACAAGATCGCCGGCAAGCCCTTCGGCAGCAAGGAGCCCTACGGCATCGGCCTGCCGCTCGATTCCGACGGCGTCGCCTTTGTCAACGACTTCCTTAAGAAGATCGAGGACGACGGCACCTGGACTGAGCTGTGGCAGATCTGCATCGGCGACCGTACGGGCGACACCAATGTTCCCGAGCTGCCCGAGATCGGCGCCTAGGCAGCGAGCCTGGTAACGGCCGCAACGAAACCATACGGAAACGCATGATGCGCTTTATTGCGGTAAACTGTTTCCTCACTGAGTTGTCGGGGCTTCCGTACACACGGGAGCCCCTTTCCTTATCGGCGGGAGGTCCGTATGAGTCTCTCCGAACTCTGGTCGCTCTATGGCCAGAACTATATCGACGCGCTGCTAGCAACCTGGGGCATGACGCTTGAGTCGTTTGCCATCGCCATGGTACTGGCCGTCGCCGTCACCGTGATGCGCGTGTCGCCGCTCAAGCCACTGCGCGTCTTTGGCGACCTGTATGTCCAGGTCTTCCGTAACATCCCCGGCATCGCGCTGCTCATCATCGTCGTCTATGCGCTGCCGCCGCTCAAGGTCGTTCTGCCCTACCGCACCTGCGTTATCGTCGCCACGGTCCTTTTGGGCTCGGCCTTTGGCTCCGAAAACTTTATGAGCGGCATCAACACCGTCGGCGTCGGCCAGGTGGAAGCCGCCCGCTCGCTGGGCATGAGCTTCAGCCGTATCCTCGCCAAGATCGTGATTCCGCAGGCACTGCGCTCAAGCGTGCTGCCCATGACCAACCTCTTTATCGCCGTCATGCTCACCACCGCGCTCGGCAGTCAGGTGCCGCTTAAACCGCAGGAGCTCACCGGCGTGGTGAGCTACATTAACACGCGCTCGCTCGGCGGCGTCGCCGCGTTCTTTATCTCGGCGCTCGGCTACCTGGGCACGGCCTTTGTGGTGAGCCACATTGGCAACTACATCGATAAGAAGGTGAGGATCCTCCGATGAGCAAGCATTCCTCCCCTGCACTTACCATGCGCGATGCGCTCTACGAGGCTCCCGGCCCCAAGATGCGCGCCAAGATTCGCATCGGCACCGCCATCTCGCTCGTTGCCGTCGCCGTGCTCGTCGCCTTGGTACTGCAGCGCTTTTATATGACCGGCCAGCTTTCGGTCCACTATTGGTATTTCTTTACGCACCTCACCACCTGGAAGTTCCTGCTTGCCGGCTTTGAGGGCACCGTTAAAGTCGCACTCACTGCCGGCGTCATTGCGCTGGTACTGGGCTTAGTCCTTATGCTCGGCCGCACCAGCGGCATCAAGCCACTACAGCTGGTCTGCCGCGTGCTCACCGATTTCTTCCGCGGTGTGCCGAGTCTGCTGTTCATCTACTTCTTCTTTTTGGTGCTGCCCCAGTACAAGATCGCGCTGCCGTCGTTTTGGATGCTCACGTTGCCTGTCGCGCTCGCTGCGGCCGGCGTGCTGGCCGAGATTTTCCGCGCCGGCGTCAATGCCGTGCCGCGCGGTCAGGTCGAGGCAGCCCAGGCGCTCGGTCTCTCCAAGGCCAAAATCACCTTTAAAATCGTGTTGCCGCAGGCTATTCGGTTTATCATTCCGTCGTTGATTTCGCAGCTCGTGGTCGTAGTCAAAGACACCACCGTCGCCTACGTGGTGAGCTATCCCGACCTGATGCAAAATGCCCGCGTGCTCATTACCAACTACGACGCCCTCGTGTCGGTCTACCTGGTGATCGCGGTCATCTACATCCTCATCAACGTCGCAATCAACAAGGCCGCTGTCTATGTTTCGCACAAGACCGGCGCGACCATCATCCGCTAACGCTTTACCATTTCGAGTCATAAGGAGCCGAGCACCATGGCACAGAGCACCTCTTCCACCGGCAGTCAGCCGCTGATCGAGCTCAGACACGTCGATAAGCACTATGGCGATCTGCACGTCCTCAACGACATCAATCTCTCGGTCGACCGCGGCGAGGTCGTCGTTGTGATCGGCCCCTCGGGCTCGGGCAAGTCGACCATGTGCCGCACCATCAACCGCCTGGAAACCATCGACTCGGGCGAGATCCTCATCGAGGGCGAGCCCCTGCCGCAGGAAGGCAAGGATCTTGCCCGCATGCGTGCCGAGCTGGGCATGGTGTTCCAACAGTTCAACCTGTTTGCACATATGACGGTACTGCAGAACGTTATGCTGGGACCGGTCGACGTGCTGGGCGTGTCCAAGGAGGAAGCTCGTGAGCGCGCCATGGACCTGCTGAGCCGCGTGGGCGTGGCCGAGCAGGCCGACAAGGTGCCCGCACAGCTTTCGGGCGGCCAGCAGCAGCGCGTGGCCATCGCCCGTTCACTCGCCATGCAGCCCAAGGCCATGCTTTTTGACGAGCCCACGAGTGCCCTTGACCCCGAAATGATCAACGAAGTGCTCGAGGTCATGGTCCGTCTGGCCCAGCAGGGCATGACGATGATCGTCATCACGCACGAAATGAACTTTGCCCGCCGCGTGGCCGACCGCGTCGTGTTCATGGCCGACGGCCAGATCGTGGAAACCGGCACGCCCGACGAGTTCTTCGACCACCCCCAGACCAAGCGCGCCCAGGACTTCCTCAACTCCATCAAGGGCCACTAACCCAATTGCCACGCGGGCAAATTCATCAGTAACGTTTGCTCCGCGCCACCCCTGTGCCATGTCCACCCGGATTCGAAAGCTACGCCCATGATCGGAACCCGCACCTCATCGTCCTACACTCCGCACGTCGACGTCGATCCCGCCGACCGTCCGCTCATCCTGGTCGCACCACGCTGGGAAGAAGCGAAACCCTATTTGAACGAGACGCTCTCCCCCAACGAGGAGATTGCGAGCGTCTTTGTCGATGCCATCCTTGCCGCCGGCGGCCTGCCGCTGCAGATGTCCATCACCGAGGACATTGAGGTCATCCGTCATTACGTCGATATCGCCGACGGCATCGCCATTCCCGGCGGCCCCGATGTCAATCCCAAACGTTGGGGCGATGATCGACCCTACGACCCCACCCTCTGCTGCGAGATCCGCGATAGCTTTGAGTTTAAGCTGGTCGGCGAGGTGCTCCGCGCCAAAAAGCCGCTCTTTACCACCTGCCGCGGCACGCAGTTGCTCAATGTCGCCACCGGCGGCACCCTGTGCATGGACGTGCCAAGCCTGGGCGCGCGCGAGGGCCGCACGCAGTGGCGCCATACCCACGTGCTCAACGACCCCGTGCATCCCGTCGAGGTCGTGCCGGGCTCGTTGCTGGAGCGCGCGCTTGGCGGGCACAGGCTTATCCAGACCAACTCCGCACACCATTGCTGCATCGATCGTCTGGGTAAAAGCACGCGCTTGGTCGCCAAGGCAACCGATGGCGTGCCCGAGTGCATCGAAGTCGAAGGCCAACCCTTTTGCCTGGGCGTGCAATGGCATCCCGAGTACACCTGGCAGACGCTCGAAACCGACTTTAACCTCTGGAAGTCGTTTGTCGAGGCGGCAGCCAAGGTCAAGCAGGCCCGCTAGCACGCGAACCACAAAACAGATAAGGGCGCCCCGCCGGCCACATGGTCCGGCGGGGCACCCTTTCACCTATATGTGGCCGGCAAGCAGCCCAAGGCTCGCAAGCTCTTATTCAGCCGCCTCGCGCAGGGCCGACATCGTAGCCGCATATTGCTGCTGCAGTGCATGCATTCCCTCGCGTGCGCCGTCAACGGCATCGGCGCCGCGCAGCGCATCGGTCACCACAACCGCCGGCTCGTACAGATTATCGAATCCCAGGTTCTGGCTCACGCCCTTGAGCGTATGCACTGCCATAAACGCACCTTCAGCGTCTCCCGCCGCCATGGCAGCCTCCAGCTTGTCCATGCTCTCGTCATCCAAAAACTTGAGGGCAAAGCGGGCAAGCATTTCCTCGCCCATCAGCCGAGCGCACGCGTCATCATAATTGGCGCCGATCTTCTCATACGCCTCACGCATGGAAATCATGGATAAAACTCCTTTGGTCAAACTAAATCGTGGGAAACGCGACAACGTCGGCGGGGCGCGCCAACGTCTCAGCGATACGGTCTTGCACCTCGAGCAGGCAGTCGAGCAACAGCGGGTTAAAGGTGCCGCACTTACCGTCCAGGATCATCTGGATCGCCTCCTTGTGCGGGATAGCGTCCTTGTACACGCGCACGCTCGTCAGAGCATCGTACACGTCGGCCACCGAGACCACCTGCGCGGCAATAGGGATCTCGTCGCCCTTAAGGCCATCAGGATAACCCTTGCCGTCCCAGCGCTCGTGATGCCAACGCGCAATCTGGTACGCATATTCCATAAGCGCATTGCCGACGTGATGTCGGCCCAGCTCAAGCAACATGTCGGCGCCAATCGTAGTATGCGTCTTCATAATCTCGAACTCCTCGGACGTAAGGCGTCCGGGTTTGTTGAGAATCGCATCGTCAATCGCCATCTTGCCGATATCGTGCAGCGCCGAAGCCAGGGCAATCGTGGAGCGTTCCTCGTTGTCGAGGGAAATGGTGTCGCTACGCTGGACCAGACAGCCAAGCAGCAGCTCGGTCAGCTTTTCGATATTCGTAACGTGCCTGCCGCTCTCGCCATTGCGAAGTTCCATGACACCGGCCATGATGTCGATGAGCATGCGACTGTTCTTGACGCGCTCGTTGTACTGCTGGGACAGCAGGCTCGTCAGGCGGCGCTGTTTGGCGTACAGACGGATAGTGTTGCTTACACGACGGCGCACGACACGGGAGTCAAACGGGCGGCTGATATAGTCCGAGGCGCCCAGCTCGTATGCACGCAGAACCACATCGTCGGATTCTTCGCTCGAAATCATGATGACAGGCAGATTGTCAACAACCGATCGGCGCGACAGATCGGCCAGCACCTCAAAGCCGCTCACGCCCGGCATGACAATGTCCAGCAGCACGAGCGACAACTCATCGCCATAGCGGTCGACCATATCGAGCGCCGTACGACCGTTTTCGGCCTCGAGGATGCAATACTCGTCCTTGAGCATCTCGTTGAGAATGGCTCGGTTCATCTCGGAGTCATCGACGATAAGCACCAAAGGCTTTTCGCTTTGGAAGGCTTCGATGGAATCGGCATCGGTCACGACCGTACCGGCTTTTGCCTTAGCGCGGCTCAACAACTGGACAGCGCGGCCAACGCCCTCATCGACCGTCTCGCCATGAATACGAACGCCACCAACACATGCCGTCAGGCTCACGTACTCATGGCCCGGAACAATCGTGGCATGAACGGCATCGGACACCTGATGCAGGCGACGGGTGAAGTCATCGGAAGGAATAATGGGCATGACGACCACAAACTTGTCGCAGCCATAGCGTACGAGCTCGTCAGTCGAACGAATTCCGCTGCGTATGGCTGTCGCCACAGCACCGAGCGCAAGGTCGCCGGCATGGCGGCCGCACGTATCGTTGAAGACCCTAAAATCATCAAGGTCGATCACCGCAACGCCGGCATTCATGCGGGCGTTGCGGAGCTTTTCCTCGTAATATCGGCGATTGCGCACACTCGTCAGCACGTCGGTGTAGACAAGGTCCTCTTCTGCAGCCTCTTGTTCATCGATCGGACGCACCATCAGCAAGACGTGAGGCTCGCCCTCGACCTTCAGAGGGCGCAGGCGAGCGCGGTACTCAACACCATCGTTGAGCAGTTGCTCCGACACCTCATCGGAATCTGCCAAGGCCTCAAGACTCGACTGACGCAGACAAGGGCAGCGATTGCCGGCGAGCAGACAGTTAGGCTCGCTCTTAATCTGATCGGCCGACAGCAAACGCACCACGGGGTAGGTCTTCGCGACGCGGGCGACCTCGGCGGCAGCCTCCTCGTCGGTTAGATTGACCTCGTGATTATTGAGCATATGGGGCCCTTTCGATAGTTTCGCATGGTAGCGGTGCATATCAATTGGTACAAGGGTAGCATCTAACAGCTGAAGGCAAACGCGCGATTATCGTTACATTTTTATGACCTGGCAAACGGTGGCAATGGAGCCGCGGGCGCGTGGTTATTGGCGCATTCGTTAACAATGACGAAACGCTAACAGTCCCCCTCCCCGCAGGTCATCGAGCGTGCTAACGCTCCAAGACATCGCGAACGGCGTTTGCCGCCGTAACGGGGCGATCGCGCAAACCGTTATGCGCGCCCGGGATCGTCACAAGGGGGCAATCGAGATATTCGGCAGCCGCTCGCGTACCAGCCTCGCGGGGTGTACCGACCGAAAGCTCGCCCAAAAACACAGCCGACACCGCCTTTGATTCGCGGGCGCGCTCCCAGTCGGGAGCATATGTCATATTTGTTCCGTATTCATTAGCCATAAAGCAACGACCATTGCGCAGGGCATGCTTGGCTTCCGCTTCGGTCGTCCCAGGAGCCTCGGGGTCCAAGTCGCCGAGAGCTCCCAAGAAAAGCCGAAGCGCCCTTGAAACCTTTCCAGCCGCAATCATATCGAGCAAAATCGGAGCTGCGCCCATGTCGACGCCTTCGGCCGACACAGCCGGCTCATGCAGAATCGCACGGGCGACGAGATGGGGTTCGGTGCGAAGAAGCTCCAGCGCCACCAACGTACCGGCGCTGTGCGCAAGCACATTTGTCGGAGCGCCAACGTGTTCGATCACGGCCTGCAGGTCGGCGGCCTGAGCGGCAAGATCATAGCTGCCGTCTGCCGCTTCGCTGCTGCCGCCACAGCCGCGGCGGTCATAGGCAATTACGCGGTAGTTGCGACCGAGCTCACATGCGATGCCGTCGAAAAATGTGCCGTCGACACAAGCGCCGTGCACGCACACCAAGGCAGGAGTATCAGGCGACACATCCGGGCCGGCATATTCGCGACAGGCAATCGTGGTGCCCGCATTCTCGACCGTAAAATCCATGTTGTGCCCCCATCATCAACGCCCATCCAGTTGCGCGTCAGTACGGCTGGATAGACCCGCATTGCTTTACGCCTTGTTAACAGATTAACTTTACCCGACCCGAGGCTTTTCATGACACGGCATAATGAGCGACGTGAAAAAACGAAACTTGTAAAGCAAGAGCCCGCACCCTGCTTTGGAGCCGATGCTATGCTTAGGCACAATTGTCTTGAGGAGCATATGCCTATGTCTACGTTTTTGAATGCCAGCCCCATCTTTGGGCCCGTTCGCAGCCGTCGCCTTGGTCTCTCGCTCGGCGTCAACATGATGCCGGCCAGCGGCAAAATCTGCACGTTCGACTGCATTTACTGCGAAAACGGCCTCAACGCCGAGCGCCCCTGCCACGAGCCGTACAACACAACCGCCGTGGTACTCGACGCGCTCGAGGCAAAGCTGCGCGATATGGCAGCCGAGGGCGAGCTCCCCGATGTGATCACCTTCGCAGGCAACGGCGAGCCCACCGCCGCACCGGAGTTTCCGCAGGCCATCGCCGGTGCCGTCGCGCTTCGCGACCAGCTGGCCCCAAACTCCAAGATTGCCGTGCTCTCCAACGGCACGCGCGCCGACCGCCCCGAGGTACACAATGCGCTCATGATGGTCGACGACAACATCCTCAAGCTCGATACGGTCGACCCGGCGTTTATCCAGCTGCTCGACCAGCCTGTTGGCCCCTACGACGTCGAGCACCAGATCGAGACGTTCGCAAGCTTTGACGGTCACGTTATTATCCAGACGATCTTTTTGAACGGCGAGTATCAGGGCAAGCTCATCGACAACACCGGCGAGGAGTACGTCGCCCCCTGGCTCGCGGCGCTTGAGCGCATTCGCCCACAAGAAGCGACCATCTACACGGTGGCGCGCGAGACACCGGTCGCAGGCCTTGCCAAAGCAGCACCCGAGGTGCTTGACGCCATTGCCGCGCGCGTCCAAGCCCTCGGCATTCCCTGCCAGGTGAGCTACTAGCAAAGCCACGCAGCAGCCAGTGTCCGCCATCCCACTCCATCAGTTGCGGTGATATAGTTCCTGTTTATGCTGTTAAACCGCTTAGATCGGAACTATATCACCGCAACTTTTATGGACGCGTGGGTGGGCTATACTAGCTGCGGATGAAAGGAAGTTAGCCATGTATGACAAAGGACCCGTGCCTGGCCGCAACGACGCTTGCTGGTGCGGCAGCGGCAAAAAATACAAGAAATGCCACAGTGCCTTTGATGAGCGCCTCGAGCGCTTGTGGGAAGAGGGCTGGGAGGTTCTGCCCCGCACACTCTACAAGACGCCCGCCGACATCGAGGGCATCAAGCGCTCCGCTGCCATCAACGTGGGCGTGCTCGACTGCGTAGGCGAGCATATCGCCGCAGGCATGACCACCAACCAGATCGACCAGATGATCTACGACTACACCGTCGAGCACGGTGGCACGCCGGCCGATCTCAACTACGAGGGCTATCCCAAGAGCGTGTGCACCTCAATCAACGACGTGGTCTGTCACGGTATCCCCTGCGATACGGATGTGCTGCACGAAGGCGACATCATCAACGTGGATTGCTCCACGATCTTGGACGGCTACTTTAGCGACTCGAGCCGCATGTTCTGCATCGGCGAGGTCTCGGCCGAGCGCCAACGCCTGGTCGACGTCACCCGCGCCAGCGTGGAGGCGGGTCTGGCGGCCGTCAAGCCATGGCTACCGCTGTCCGTTATGGCCGAGGCCGTGCAAAAGACCGTCGAGGACGCCGGCTTTAGCGTGGTGCGCGAGTACGGCGGACACGGCATTGGCAAGGAGTTCCACGAGGACCCGTTTGTGGGCTTTACCACCGAGGCACCCGATGTGGACACCATCATGGCCCCGGGCATGGTCTTTACCATCGAGCCCATGGTCAATGCCGGAGCGCCCGACATCAAGATTAGCAAGGGTGACGGTTGGTGTGTGCGCACCAAGGACGGCAGCGATTCGGCCCAGTGCGAGGTACAGCTCGTGGTGACCGAGGACGGTTACGAGCTGCTGAGCTGGTAGCCGTGGATGCGCCGGATGCTGACGGGCACGCTCGTCTTGCATCCGGCGTTTTTTAGCGTTTTGCCTGATATAACCTGCCAAAATAAACCTGTCCCTTTTTGGCAGGTCGAGCGGAGAGGACTGCTTGTGAACATCCTGGTTTTGCTGCCCGTCAACGACCGTCATCGCGTAATTCTTGAGTCGAGCGCTCCGGGCGAGGACTTTATCTACACGAGCGCCGACGCCGCCACGCGCGAGCAGGTCGCCGATGCCGACGTGATCCTGGGCAACATCGACCCTGACATGCTCACGGCATGCGAGCATCTCCAGCTGTTGCAATTGCAGACCGCCGGCTATGACGACTACCTTGCTGCCGGCACCGTGCCGGCTGACGTCAAGCTGTCTTGCTCGATCGGCGCCTACGGTCAGGCCGTAAGCGAGCACATGTTTGCCATGGTCCTTTCCATGATGAAGCACCTGCCCGGCTATCACGACTTGCAGCGCGAGCATCGCTGGGAGGATTTGGGACCGGTCACCTCGCTCAAAAACGCCAATGTGCTGGTGCTGGGCGCGGGCGATATCGGCGGCCACTTCGCCACGCTCTGCCGCGACATGGGCGCGCACGTCCGCGGCATCAAGCGCCATCCGCTCGTCTACCCCATTGTATTTGAGGACATGGACGGCATGGATGCCCTGTCTGAGCGCCTGGCCGAGGCCGATGTCGTCGCATCCTTTATGCCGAGCACGCCCGAGACCCGCGGTCTGGCGAATGCCGAGTTCTTCGCCGCGATGAAGCCGGGCGCCTTCTTTGCCAACGGCGGCCGCGGCGATCTTGTGGTTGCCGACGATTTGGTTGCCGCTCTGGAGTCGGGACATCTCGCCGGCGCCGCGGTCGACGTCACCGACCCCGAGCCGCTGCCTGAGACAAGCCCCCTGTGGGATGCGCCCAACATGCTCATCACGCCGCACGTCTCCGGTTGGTTCCACTTGGAGGCTACGCTCAACAATGTGGTCGACATTGCCGCAGAGAATCTGCGTCACCTGCAGGCTGGCGAGACCCTGCGCTGCTGGATCGAGCACTAATTTGTTCCGGCGTTTTGCCAAACGCCGGAACCCCTCGACGCTGCGCGCCGCCCAGAGCGACAATTTGTCATTCAAAAGGCAAGGCATGACCAGAAGATCTATGCCTTGCCTTTTTCATGCCAACTTGTTCGCTCTGGACGTCGCTCGCTGACGTTTGCTCAACCTGCGGTGTCTTAACAATTCTGTCCAGCTGTTGGCATTGCGGCATTTGCCCAGATAAAGCCTGCCAAAATGAACCTGTCCCTTTTTGGTAGGTTTTAGAGCTCCACGCTTTCGGCGCCGTTGATGGTTAGGTTTCGCTCGTAGAAGGCGGTGAGGGCGCGGATGGCGTACATAACGTCGCGCACGCCGCCGGTCTCGTAGCTCGAGTGCATGGCCAGCTGCGGCAGGCCCACGTCTACGGCGTGCATGCTCGCCTGCATGTTCGACAGGTTGCCCAGGGTGGAGCCGCCGGCCATATCACTCTTGTTGGCGAAGGCCTGCGTGGGCACGTCGGCGTCATCGCAGATGGCCTGGAACACCGCGCGGCTAAAGGCATCGGTGCAGTAGTGCTGGTTAGCAGCTTCCTTGACGACGATGCCCCCGTTAAGCACCACCTGGTTGCGGGCATCGCACTTCTCGGCATGGTTGGGATGCACGGCATGCGCATTATCGCAGCTCACGAGCATCGAGGCGGCAAGTGCGCGATGGTACGACTCGTCATCGAAGCCCAGCGATCCGTTAATGCGGCGCAGCGCATCGGCCAAGAACGTCGACATGGCTCCCTGCTTGGTCTCGGAGCCAACCTCCTCGTTATCAAAGCAGCAGAAGACCGAGATATCGCGCGCGTTCTCAGCACCCAAAAATGCCTGCAGCGAGGTATAGGCGCAGGCCAGGTCGTCGAGCTTGGGCGTCGAGATAAACTCGTCGGCCCAGCCCCAAATGCGCGCATCCTGACGATTGACCAGGAACAGATCGCGGCCCAAAATTTGCTCGGGCTCAACGTCCAGCTCATCGGCAATCAGAGCGTCAAAATCTCCCTGCTTGAGTTCACCGGCGCTGATGAGCGGGCACAGGTCAACGGCTCGGTTGGGAGCAAAGCTCTCGTTAACGCCACGGTTCATATGGATGGCAAGGCTCGGAATAATGGCAACCTCGCGCTCGGTGGTAAGCAGGCGGCTCTCAATACGGTCGCCCTCGCGCACCAGTACGCGACCCGCGAGCGCCAGCGGACGATCGAACCAGGTGTAGTCGATCATGCCGCCGTAGGCCTCGGTGTTCAGACGCAGCGTCTCGCCTGCGCCGTCGAGCTCGGGGACGGCCTTAACCTTAAACGTAGGCGAGTCGCTGTGCGACGCCGTCAGCTGAAAATGGTAGTCGCCGGCAACGCCGTCCTCGCCCCACGTCGCGGCCAGGTCCTCGCCCACCTTAAAGGCAACAACGCTCGAGGTGTTGCGCTGCGTGTAATAACGCCCGCCCGGCTCGATGTCCCACGCCGCATTCTCGGGCAGGTAGGTAAAGCCCGCCTCGTCGAGCTCGGCCATAATGGTCGCTGCCGTATGGAACATGCTGGGGCATGCCTCGATAAAGTCGATAAGGTCGTTGGCAGCCTCGATATCGTCGGCCGTCACGTGCGCGCGCTCGGGCGTTTCCTGATCCGTCATGCTCTCCCCTTTCGCTGGGTTGATGGTCCCCTCCAGCATACCCCGCCACGCCAGCGCTGCACTCTTCATTCCGTGTTTAATCCCGCACCGCTCACCAAGTTGAGCCATCATGCCCGTGCACCTTTTGCGACAATTACGCTAACAGGACGAGAGGAGCCGCCATGAAGCCACGTAACATTGCCATCGCCTGCGGTGTCGCGGGAGTCGCCGTCAGCCTTGCCGCTGCCACCGGTATCGTTTATCACAAGCAAATCAAGTCCGCCGCGTCGCTCAAACGCTTGACCGGCTACGCGGATGGCTATGACCTGTACGCAATCGACATCGCCTACGACTACGATCTTAATCGCATCATCGCCGCTGGCGTGCGCGACGACCAGGCCTACATCGATGCCGTGGTGGCGCAGGTGCTGCCCGGTGTGCCGGTACATGTCCAGGCGCCCCAGTTTGCCTGCAGCGCTTTTGTCGCCGTAGATGCCGAAGGCCGCGTGCGCACCGGTCGCAATTACGACTTTAAGGACGACACCTCGGCGCTGCTGGTGCGCAATCACCCACGCGGCGGCTATGCCTCCATCGGGTTTGCCGCCCTTAACAACCTGGGCGATAACACTCCGCTTGACTCCGTCGCCGGACGTGCCGCCGCACTCATGGGCCCGTTTGCCCAGCTCGACGGTGTTAACGAATGTGGCGTGTCCATTGCCGTACTCACTCTGGATTCCAAGCCCTGTGACCAGGACGCGCAACGCCCCGTCATCAATACCTCGCTCGCCATCCGTCTGGTGCTCGACCGTGCCGCCACCACGCAAGAAGCTGTCGACCTGCTTTCCGCCTACGACATGCACGCCATGGCAGGACGCGATTACCACTTCTTTATCAACGACGCCGCCGGTGACGCGCGCGTAGTAGAGTGGGATCCGCGCGATCCGGACCGTGCTTTCAAAGCGACTCCTGTACGCCAGGTTACGAACTTCTACGCCTGCTATGGCGACGAAGTGCTGCCCAACCAAAAGAATGGCGAGCTGGGCCATGGTAAAGAGCGCGCCATCGCAATCGCCGATGTCCTTGACGCCCATGTCGGTGCCCAGGACGAGGCAGTCGCTTGGAAGGCCCTACGCGCTGCAGCGCAAGAACCCAATCCGAAAGACATCACCAGCAATACGCAATGGTCGGTCGTCTTTGACAATACCGAACCCGCCGCCGCCATTACGCTGCGCCGCCACTGGGGCGACGTCGACGCCTTCGCACTGTAAGGACCCAGGCTCGTCGACCTTACGCTCGCCTGACGTTGTTTACATTTCTATACGCTTGAGCTAACACGTTTTACCCCCGTATCAACAGTGTGCGGGGGTAAACTTATGCGCATGTTATAACTTGCCCGGAAGGATTCATCATGCTTAGGATCGGTCTTCTTACCAGTGGCGGCGACTGCCAGGCGCTCAACGCCACCATGCGCGGCATTGTCAAAACGCTTATGACCAATAGCGAAGAGCCTATTGAGATCTATGGTTTTGAGGACGGCTACCAGGGCCTTATCTACAGCCGGTTCCGCGTCATGACGCCCGCCGATTTTAGCGGCATCCTTACCCGTGGCGGCACCATCCTGGGCACGAGCCGTACGCCGTTCAAGCGCCTGGATATTCCCGAGGCCGACGGCGTCGAGAAGGTGCCGGCAATGGTCCACACCTATCATAAGCTGCAGCTCGACTGCCTGTTTATGCTGGGCGGCAACGGCTCCACCAAGACCGCCAACCGTCTGCGCGAAGAGGGCCTCAACGTTATCGCCCTGCCTAAGACCATCGATAACGACACCTGGGGCACCGAGCTGACGTTTGGCTTTACGAGCGCCATCGACGTCGCCACCAAGTGCATCGACGACATTCACACCACCGCTTCGAGCCACGGCCGCGTGTTCGTTATCGAGATCATGGGCCACAAGGTTGGCTGGATCCCGCTATACGCCGGCGTCGCGGGCGGCGCGGATGTCATCTTGATTCCCGAGATCCCCTACGACATGGATAACGTCATCAAGACCATCGAGCATCGCATGGAGACCGGCAGCCGCTTTACCATCGTGGCCGTCGCCGAGGGCGCTATCTCCAAGGAGGACGCGGCGCTGTCCAAGAAGGAGTACAAGAAGAAACTCGCCGAGCGCACGAGCCCGTCGATCGTCTACGACATCGCCAAGGAGATCGAGGCCAAGACCGGTCGCGAGACCCGCGTCGCCATCCCCGGCCACACGCAGCGCGGCGGCCAGCCCGACGCCCAGGACCGCATCTTTGCGACCCAGTGCGGCGTCGAGGCGGCACTGGGCTGTCTACGCGGCGAGTTTGGCTACATGATCGCCCTGCGTGACGGCAAGATGTGTCACATGCCGCTCGAGGATGTCGCCGGCAAGCTCAAGTATGTCGATCCCCAGAGCGATCTGGTGCGCGAGGCCAAGGCGTTGGGCATCAGCTTCGGCGACGAATAGCCTCGGCCGAAACTGCTCTCATCGGAGACCCCAGGGCTTACCTCCCAAATCGTCCTCGGACATGTCAGGATCCCGCCGTGCGCTTCGCGCGGCGGGATCCTTCCGTCCTGCGGAAAGATTTGGGAGGTAAGCCCTGGGGCCTCCTACGGTGACTGGGGAGGCCGAGGCTATTCGTCTTCTTGCTGCAAGTGCCTGGGGTAGGATGCGGCGTGCATTTTTGGGAGTATTCAGCAGCCGAGGGTGCCTGCATACTGGATTTTGGGCGAGAGACAGGCGCCGCGGGCCGCATTCTGCAAAAAAATGAGCGGTCCTCGAGGCGCCGGAGCTCAAAGTCAGGCTTTCAATGCGCTTTTGTGCGCCCGCTCCCACACTCGCGGACTCCGGAATGCTGAATTCTCCGGAATTTGCACGCCGCCCCCTGGGGTACCCGCGGGCAAAAAGCAACCGCCCCGCCGAAATATGCAATCGGCGGGGCGGTTTATGCAAAAATGCGGTTGTGGTACATTACAGCTCGCTACAGCTTGAATCCCAGGCAGGTTACTCGGCGCTCTTGAGGGCGCCGACCATGTCGATCTTATTGAGAGTTCGGTTGGTGGCGAGGTTGACGATGATCGTAAAGCCAAAGGAAAGCAGCACGGCGAGCACGTAGCTTAGCGGCTCGACCTCAACGTCAAAGTACAGCGACGGCATCTGCAGGATGTACGTGAAGCTCTCGGCCAGCAAGCCACCCAGCGGCACGCCCAACGCAGCGCCGATCGCCGTGAGGATCAACGTCTCCTTGTTGACGTAATGGTGCACCTCGCCACGGCGGAAGCCCAGCACCTTGATGGTCGCCAGCTCGCGTTCGCGCTCGGAGATATTCGTGTTGGACAGCGTAAACACCACCACAAACGATAGGCACGCCGCCATAAAGGTCACGAGCACCACGACGGAATTGATAATCGCAAAGTTCGCCTCGTAGTTCTGCCAATGTTCGGCCGTGCTCGAGATGGTGAGCCAACCGTCGCTCTTAAGCTTCTTGCTAAACGCAATCTGGTCGGCCGACGAGCCCTTAAGCAGCACAAAGATGCCGTTGGGGCGTGCGCTTCGACCGAACGCGCGCTCATAGGTGCCCTGCGTCATATAGAGTGTGTTGCCCAGATAGTTGAGCGAGATGTCGCTGATCTTGACCTTGGCGACGTTGAGTGACGAATCCTGGACGTGTGCTGTATCGCCCGGCTGAATCCCCAGCACCAGCTGTGAACTCTTGCTCAGATACACATCTCCGTCGCGCAAAGATAGAGGCTCTTTGGACTCGTCCTCGAGACACACGTAGTCGTCCAGGTCGTTCGTGCGGTCATCGGGCACCACGATCAGCTGCACGGTCTCGCTCTTGCCGCCAAATGTAAAGGTGACGTTGTCGGTCATAATCGGCAGCGTCGAAGTTACGGTCACGTTGGAATCATTGGCCGCGCTGCGCTCATCCAATGCCGCGCACGTCTGCGAAAAATCGTCGGGATTGGCAACCGCCAGCAAGTCATAGCGCGTGATATGCCCATACTGCTTGGGCGAAAGCGCGACCGACGTGTCGCGAATACCCATACCGCAGATCACAAGCGCGGTGCAACCCGCGATACCGAAGATGGTCATAAAGGCGCGCTTTTTGTAGCGGAACAGGTTACGTGCTGCCACCTTGTTCAAAAAGCCCATGCGGCGCCAGATAAAGCCGATGCGCTCGAGCAAGATACGCGAGCCGGCGCGCGGGGCCTTGGGGCGCATGAGCGAGGCCGGGGTCTCGGCCATCTCGTGGCGACAGGCGATAATCGTGGCGCCCACCACGCCCACGGCAAACAGCGCCACCGAAACGATCGAGGACACGATGTCGTACGAAAGCAACATCTGGGGCAGCGAGTACATGTCGTCGAACACCGTAAACAGGAACAGCGGCAGGCCCACAAATCCGATGATGTTGCCGAGCACGCCGCCGATCAGGCACGCCCACAGCGCATAGTCCACGTATTTGGACAGGATGCGCTCGCGCGAGTAGCCGAGCGCCTTGTACAGGCCAATGAGCGTGCGCTCCTCCTCGACCATACGCGTGGCGGTGGTGAGGCTGATGAGCACGGCGACGATAAAGAAGATGAACGGGAACACCGTGGCGATGGCTTCAATTGACGAGCTATCGCTCTCCACGCTCGAGTAGCTTGCGATATTGCCGCGGTCCTGGATGTACCAGGTGCATTCGCCCAGGTCGGAAAGCTCGGCGCGGGCATCGGCAAAATGCTGGTCGGCGGCGGCGCGGCGCTGGTCCAACTCGGCCTGAGCCTGGACGCGCTCCTCGCTGCCCTCGGCCATACGGTTGATGTTATCCTGCTCGATCCCAAAGAGCATGGCGGCCTGACGCTCGGCCGTATCCAAGCTTGTCGGCGTGTCAACCGTCAACTCCTGGACGCGCGCCTTCTCACGCTCCTCGCGGATCTTCTCGATGTTGCCTTTGACCTCGTTGATCTTTGTCGTGTAGGCATCTGAATAGGAGTTAAGACTCTTGGCTCCCTCGACGATCACGTGGACCGCGGAGTAGGAAGAAGATGTCGCGGCATCCTCGCTCACATAGAACTTATAGTCCGCCGCCGAAGCAGCGCGAAAGGCGTTGACTGTCGAGTCGGAGCTCACATCAGTGGGGTCGAGGACCTCGGCCGTAATGGTGTAATCGCCCGCGGCAAACTGGTCCTTGGCGCTTTGATTGGACGAGCTCGCGTCATTGGCGACAAAACTCACCGTATCGCCGATTTTCTTGCCCGATGCCTTCAGGAACTTCGAAGTCACCGCGACTTCATCAGCGCTCTCGGGCAAATCGCCGTTCACGAGCACCGGCTGATCGATGTTCTCCTTGGAGAGACTCTGCACGACCACGCGCTCACGCGTTGTACCCACGGCGGTGTAGGCGGTCTCGGTGTAGATACCCTCGGCCGTTTCGACGCCATCGACCTCTTGTATGGCGTCGAGATCATCGTCAGTCAGGCCATAGGTCGACTGCACGTTAATGTCATAGACATTTTGCTGGTCGAAGTAGGCATCAACCGAATCACACAGGTCCTCGCAACCCGCCTTAAGGCCGCACATCACGCTCACGCCAAGCGCGGTGATGACCACGATTGACAAGAAGCGCTTAAGACTGCCTCGGATTGTGCGGTAGATGCCACGGCGAAAAACCGTCGGCACCATATCGTTTGAGCTTTGGGCAGTGCGGTAGGTCGTAAAATCCTGCTCGCGCTCCGTGTTCTGCGCGTCGCGGCGTAGGCTGTTTTGGCGGTCCTGATTCATGGGCGCTACCACTCGATCGTCTCGATCGGCACGGGATTTTGCTGGACCGTCTCGCTCTCCACGCGACCGTTCTTAAAGCGGATCAGGCGATCGGCCATGGGCGCCAGCGCGGAGTTGTGGGTGATGATGATGACCGTAATGCCCTGCTTGCGGCAAGTGTCCTGCAGCAGCTGCAAGATCTGCTTGCCGGTTTTATAGTCAAGTGCGCCCGTGGGCTCGTCGCACAAAAGCAGCTTGGGGTTCTTTGCCAGTGCGCGGGCAATGGACACGCGCTGCTGCTCGCCGCCCGAAAGCTGCGCGGGGAAGTTGGCGAGGCGCTCACCCAAGCCAACCTGGCAAAGCGTTTGCTCGGCATCGAGCGAATCGGGGCAGATTTGCGCCGCAAGCTCAACATTTTCGAGCGCCGTCAGGTTGGGGACCAGATTGTAGAACTGGAAGACAAAGCCGACATCGGCGCGGCGGTATTCCACGAGCTGCGCCTCGTTAGCGGAGCTCACATCGCGCCCGTCCACCGTCACGGTGCCGGAAGTCGCCGTATCCATGCCGCCCAGAATGTTGAGCGCCGTGGTCTTGCCGGCACCCGAAGCACCCAAAATGATGGCGAGCTCGCCGCGCTCGACCGTAAAGCTCGCGCCGTCGAGTGCGTGAATGCGGGCGTCGCCCTCGCCGTATGCCTTGATGACGTCTTTGAATTCGATATAAGCCATCGATCGGTTCCCATCTGGTCGGATAACTCTTTAGTATTACCCATTTCGCACCGACTAAAAAGGGACGGGTTTATTTTGGCAGGTTCTATATGGGGAAACGGCAGCTATAGATGAGGCGCCGGGAAGGCAGAGACATCATCGACGGGGTCAGGCCGACCGCCAAACACAACGCACGCATCTCAATCTGTCAGCCAAATCATTCGAACAGCTGTTCGTTTCTATGATATGATTCCGTTATCTAAGCAGGCCAATACGCAGAAAGGCGGCCAACATGGCGTTCGACTTTAAGAAGGAATGCAAGGAGCTCTACAGACCTGCGAGCAAGCCGAGTATCGTAACTGTCCCGCCTATGAGCTACGTTGCCGTTCGCGGAAAGGGCGACCCAAATACTGAAGGTGGCGAGTATCAAAACGCCCTGCCGCTGCTTTACGGCATCGCCTATACTGTCAAGATGTCAAAGAAAGGCTCAAGGAGTATCGAGGGCTATTTCGACTTTGTGGTACCTCCGCTCGAGGGTTTCTGGTGGCAAGACTCCCCGAGCGGCGACATCGATTATGTACGCAAGGACGATTTCAACTTTATCTCGTGTATCCGCCTGCCCGATTTCGTCACCCGAGATGACTTTGACTGGGCAGTCGCGGAAGCCACGGCCAAAAAGAAACTGGACTTTTCCGCCGTCGAGCTGCTTAAAGTTGACGAGGGTCTCTGCGTTCAATGCATGCATACCGGACCCTACGACAGCGAGCCGGCAACCGTAGACGCCATGCATGAATATGCGACCGAGCAGGGCTATGTCCCCGACTTCTCAGACACCCGTTTACATCACGAAATCTATCTTTCCGATCCACGCAAGTGTGCGCCGGAGAAACTTAAGACTGTGGTTCGTCATCCTATCAAGCGCGCTGAATAGCGTGGAGCGTCATTTCACGCGCTGGGTTTTAAGCCAGCCAACCAGCCGCCTCCTAGGCTGTCAAGCAATTATCTTGACGCGGCCCGTCGCATCTTATAAGTTTGTTTTGCTAAAGCTGGAAAGCCTCTCAACGATGCGCAACTCCAGCTCTTTTTCTATCAAGAGGCTTAATGAAATACCAGAAGTCGCGGATATCCATCAACGAACAAATAGCACTATTGACAGAAAACAAGGGTCTTAAGTGCTCTGATCAAAGCGAACTCGAGCGAGCTTTGGTCGAAGTCGGCTACTACAGGCAAAGCACTCGAACGCTACTCCTCGTACGCGCCCTCAAGCCGGAGCAGCCACTCCTTACGGTCGAGGCCGCCGGCATATCCGTTGAGCGACCCGTCGGCGGCAACCACGCGATGGCACGGCACAATAATCGAAACAGGGTTATGCGCGACCGCAGCCCCCACGGCACGGGGGGACACAACGGGCGCCTCGTTTCCCGGTACACGATGTCGAGCCGCAACACGCTGGGCGATCTCGCCATACGTGGCAACCTCGCCGCGCGGAATGGAAAGCAGCTCGTACCAAACTTCACGCTGAAACGCCGTACCGATCATATGCAACGGCGGCGTAAACCGAGGTTCCTGCCCTGCAAAATAAGCATTCAGCCAAGCCCAGGAACGCTCAAGCACCGAAGACGCCGCACCATTTGCAGGACTCACCGACGACATGCCGCCAGCACCAGAAACTGCATCGGCGCCTTCAACATGTTCAGGATCTTCTTTGAGAAGCGTAGAGCCAAAATGCTCCTGTCCCTCAAACCAAAGCCCCGTCAGACCGCGGCCATCAGCGGCAAGCAAGATTTCGCCCAAAGGCGAAGCAAACGTCGTCGTGACCACCAGCGGCTCCTTTCAAAACTCCGCAACATAATACCGCGAATTGTGCAGACAACCCCAATCGACCCCAAAGTCACCCAAGGCAGCAGGCGCGCAGCGCCGCAGCTGCCGCACGACCCCAAAGTCCCCGCAGGCAGCAGGCGCAAAGCGCCGAGGCCACCGCCGGGACCAGGGCCCGCAGCGGCCACGTGCCCTCACATCAGCCCAGCGGCCCCAACCAACAACGGCCCCATCGCAGATCGCTTGCAGCAGCGTCACCGCAGGCGGGGGCCGGGCTTAGTTTTCAGAACACTCCGCAGACCAGTGTGGCGCCTTGTCCGCGGCTCCGAAGGAGCAGGACAAGGCGCCACACATGGTCGAGGACGTTCTGAAAACTAAGCCCGGCCCCGCCGGACAGGCCACACTACTCGCAGAGCAGCTTAGCGATCTGGACGGCGTTGGTCGCCGCGCCCTTACGGATTTGGTCGCCGCAGCACCAGAAGGTGATACCGCGCGCGGCCTCGGGGTTCGAGATGTCGCGGCGCACGCGACCGACCCAAATCAGGTCCTGGTCAGACGTGTCCATCGGCATGGGGAAGCGGTCGTGTGCATCCTCGGCGCCCATGTCGTCAACGAGCTTCACGCCCGGAGCGGCAGCCAGCGCAGCGCGGGCCTCTTCCACCGTGATGTCGCGCTCGAACTCGAGCGTAATGCTCTCGGAGTGCGAGCGCAGCACAGGCACGCGCACGCAGGTGCAGTTCACGCGCAGCTCGGGCAGATGCATGATCTTACGGCCCTCGTTCTGCAGTTTCATCTCCTCGGAGGTAAAGCCCTCCTCCTTGACGCCGCCAATCTGCGGAATCAGGTTGCTCGCCAGCTGGGCGGCAAATGCGCGCGGCTCGGGAATCTCCTCGCCACGGCCCAGGGCGGCCAGCTGAGCCTCGAGCTCGGCCATACCGGGCGCGCCAGCGCCCGAAGCTGCCTGATACGTGGACACGATCATACGCTTCACGCCGGCAAGCTGATGCAGCGGCCACGTGGGAACCAGGCCGATGATGGTCGCGCAGTTGGGATTGGCGATAAGGCCGTGATGCCATTTGATATCGTCGGCATTGATCTCGGGCACGACCAGCGGCACCTCGGGATCCATGCGGAAGGCGTGGCTGTTGTCGACCACGACGGCTCCGCGCTTGACGGCCTCGGGCAGCAGCTCCTTAGCGATATCGTCGCCGGCAGCGCCGAGCACGATGTCGCAGCCCTCAAAGGCCTCGGGGCAAGCCTCTTCGATCACGATTTGCTCGCCGCGGAACTCAACGGTCTTGCCCGCGGAGCGTGCGCTTGCCAACAGCTTGAGCTTGCCGACCGGGAACTCCTGCTCGTTGAGGCACTCGAGCATCTGGGTGCCCACGGCTCCCGTCGCGCCCAAAATAGCAACCGTGTACTGTTTCATGCTTCCCCCTTTAAAGGTTGTGGCTTTTGCCCGCACGCCGAGCAGGCCGATTATTGTTGCCAGTTTATACAAGAACAGGGCGGGCACGAAACCCGCCCCGTCGAAACGAAACCGAAACGAAACGCCCCGCCGTAGTTTTTTGAGACATGACCCAAAAATCTACCGAGCAGTCGCTACTTTTTGAGCGCGGCCAGAGCGGGATCGACCGGCGCGGGAGCCTCCAGGTCGGAGACCTTCACGATGCCGTTCTCGTCGGAGAAGGCACGGTAGATGGTCTGAATCGCCAGGTCAAAGTCCTTCTCCTCGACGCCGATAATGATGTTGATCTCGTCGCAGCTCTGCGAAATCATGCGCACGCTCACGCCAGCTTGACCAAGCATGCCAAACAGGTGGCCCGAGATGCCGGCACGACCACGCAGGTTGCGGCCGACGGTAGCGATAAGCGCCAGGCCCTCGACGACCTCGATCTCGAGCGGCTCGACCTCCTGCTGAATGTCGCCCACGAGCGAGTACAGCGAGTCGTGCACGTCCTGCTCCTGCACCACGGCGCCAAAGCGGTCGACGCCGGTGGGCATATGCTCGACGGAAACGTCATAGCGCTCGAAGACCGAAAGCGCACGGCGCATAAAGCCGACGCGGGGCTTGGTGCGGTCGCGGGCCACGTTGATGGCGACAAAACCGCGCTTGCCGGTCACGCCGGTAATAATGGGCTCCGCCTCGCCCTCATCGGCCGTCTCGCTAATGATAGTGCCGGGGTCCTGCGGCGCATTGGTGTTCTTGATGACCAGCGGAATACCAGCCTCGCGCACGGGGAACACAGCCTCCTCGTGCAGGACGCTCGCGCCCATGTACGAAAGCTCGCGCAGCTCCTCGTAGGTAACGCGGGCGATGGGCTGAGCCTCGGGCACGATGCGCGGGTCGGCAGAGTAGAAGCCCGAGACGTCGGTCCAGTTCTCGTACAGATCGGCTCCCAAGCACTTGGCCAGGATCGAGCCCGAGATATCGCCGCCGCCACGATCCAGCAGCTTAATCTGGCCCTCGCGCGTCGCGCCGTAGAAGCCAGGCATAACGAAGCCGCCCTGCTGACCGTACTCTTGCACCAGCTCGGAGGTGCGGTTCATGCTGAGCGTACCGTCGTGATGGAACGCCACAACCGTCGCGGCGTCCAGGAACGGCAGACCCAGGTACTCAGCCATCAGGCGAGCGGTGAAGTACTCGCCGCGGCTCACGAGCTCCTCGGTAGAGTAGCCGCCCGAGCGAGCGCGCTCGGCAAAGGCCGCGAACTCCTCGCGGATGGGATAGGTGAGCTCCAGCTCGTCAGCGATATCAAAATAGCGCTGGCCAATGTCCTCGAGCAGCTCCTCGCACGACACGTGATACTTAACGTGCGCGTTAACCAGGTAGAGCAGGTCAGTCACCTTGGTGTCGCCCTTAAAGCGGCGACCGCAGGCAGAAACCACCACAAAACGGCGGGCAGGGTCGGCGTCGACAATGGCCTTAATCTTCTTGAAGTGTTCGGCGTCGGCGACCGACGAGCCGCCAAACTTGGCAATCTTAATCATGGGCTGGAGGTTACCTTTCTAAAAAGCCTCTGCGAACCTATTTTGCGCGCTCTGATACCATGGTTTCACCGATTGGGACCAAGGCATCCGAGGAGCAGTGTTATATGGGAACTTATCATAGTACACGAGGACACACTTTATCGTGCTCAAGTAAGGTGGCAATCCGTACCGGCATCGCTCCCGACGGGGGTTTGTTTGTCTCGGACGAGCTCGGCACCCAGCAGGTCGATATCAGCTCGCTTGCAGATAAATCGTACTTTGAAATCGCTCAAGATGTGTTGGGAATGTTACTGAATGATTACACGACCGAAGAAATTTCGGCGTGTGTCGACGAGGCATACCGCGGCACGTTTGCGAGTGAAGAGGTTACGCCGCTCGTCAAACTCGACGCTGCACCGGGCGCTGACGCCCCTCAGACCTATGTGATGGAGCTCTTTGGCGGCCCCACGAGCGCCTTCAAGGACGTCGCTCTGCAGATGCTCCCCCGCTTGATGGCCCGCACCTCTGCCAAGGACGGCGGCGCCGAGCGCATCATGATCGTCACCGCCACGTCGGGCGACACGGGCAAGGCCGCGCTCGCCGGTTTTGCCGACGCTCCGGGCACGGGTATCACCGTCTTTTATCCCGAGGGCAAGGTCAGCCGCGTGCAGAATCTGCAGATGTCCACGCAGGAGGGCGATAACGTCGCCGTCTGCGGCATCCGCGGCAACTTCGACGATGCCCAGAGCGCCGTCAAGCGTATCTTTGCCGATAAGGAGCTTGCCGAGCGCCTGGAGGCCGCCGGCACGGTGCTTTCGAGCGCCAACTCCATCAATGTCGGCCGTCTGGTACCGCAGGTCGTCTACTACTTTGCCGCCTATGCGCAGCTGCTGCGCGCCGGCGCCATCGAGGCCGGCGACGCCGTAGAGTTCTGTGTGCCGACCGGCAACTTTGGCGACATCCTGGCCGGCTACTACGCCAAGCGCATGGGCCTACCCGTCGCCAAGCTCGTCGTGGCGAGCGACAAGAACAACGTGCTTGCCGACTTCCTGACTACCGGCGTCTACGACCGCAACCGCCCGTTCTTCACGACCATCTCGCCGTCGATGGACATCCTTATTAGCTCCAACCTGGAGCGCATGCTCTACTTCCTGTCCGACGGCGACTGCGAACTCGTTGCCGGCCTTATGGAGCAGTTGTCACAGACCGGCCGCTACGAGGTACCCGCCGAGCTGCTGGCCAAGATCCAGAGCGTCTTTGGCTGCGGCTGGGCCAGCGAGGACGAGGTCCGCGCCGCCATCAAGAGCTGCTGGAATGCGAACGGTTATGTGATCGACCCGCACACCGCTTGCGGCTATCACGTCTTTGAAAAGGTCGCTCCTGCCGAGGGCGCCAAGGCCCGCGTGCTGCTTTCGACCGCCAGCCCCTACAAGTTCCCGCGCGCCTGCTGTGACGCCCTGGGGCTTGACGTTCCCGAGGATGATTTTGAGGCTATGCGTGTACTCGAGCAGGCCACCAACACGGTCGCCCCGGCCCAGCTCGCCGAACTCGAATCCAAACCCGTCCGCTTCGAAGACGTCTACGACGTCGATGAGATGGCAAGCTACGTCGAATCTGCAGCAAAACGAATGAGCACCAACTAGATCCCTTATTAAGCGCCGACGAAAGCCGGCGCACCTTCTTTTATCAGATACCTACCGGGATGATGACGAACGTGCATAGCGTGCCTGGCTGTTTAGTTCGTCGCGAGTTCCGCACGCAAAGGAAAGCACTTAATGTGCTTTCCGTCTTGCGCAGGACTGCCCGAGCAGCGAACTAAACAGCCAGGCACGCCAGGAGGACTCACATGATCAAGATCACCGTCCCAGCAACAAGCGCCAACTTGGGCATTGGCTACGATACCCTCGGCATGGCCGTCAGCCTCTACTCGCACTTTACCTTTGAGCGCGCCGACAAGCTCACCATCACGGGCTGCCCCGAAGAGTTCCAAAACGAGAACAACCTGGTTTACGTCAGCTTTGTCGATGCGCTGGCCGCATGGGGCGAGCCGGCTTTTCCCGTTGCCATCGACATTCAGACCGACGTGCCCGTCGCCCGCGGCCTGGGTTCCAGCTCCACCTGCGTCGTCGCCGGCATCATGGCTGCCGCCGCGTTGACGGGCCATACCGTCGACCGCGCCGAGCTCGTCCGCATCGCCACCGAGGTCGAGGGCCATCCCGATAACGTCGCCCCCGCTATCCTGGGCGGCGCCGTCTGCTCCTTTACGCCGACCGATTCGCTCCCCCAGTGCCTGCGCTACGAGGTGAGCGATCGCCTGCGTTTTATTACCGTGATTCCGCCCTACGAGGTGCATACGAGCGAGGCGCGCAAGGTTGTGCCGCAGGAGATTCCACTCTCCACCGCCGTGTGGCAGATGGGCCGCATCGCCGGCATGACGCGCGGCTTGGAGACTGGTGACCTCGACCTGATTGCCGCCGCCAATGACGACCGCATCCAGGAACCCTATCGTCGCCGTCTGATTCCCGACTACAACGCCGTGCGCGACACCTGCCTTAACGGCGGCGCCAAGACCATCTGGATCAGCGGCTCGGGCTCGACTCTCATGGCCGTGACTGACGACACCATCGTGGCAAAGTTCCTGCAGGTCAAGCTGCGCGAGCAGTTCCCTAAGTGTGATACGCATATTCTGACGTGCGACACCGAGGGCGCTCAAATCGAGTACCTGTAGACATCCTCCTCATATACCTGTCCGGGACGGTCGGGATATTCCCTCAAAATCGTCCTCGCGCATGAAGGCCCCTTGTCCTGCTCCTACGGAGCGACGGACAAGGGGCCTTCGCGCTGCGGAATGATTTTGAGGGAATATCCCGACCGTCCCTGCGCCTACCTTGCTGAGGATGTCTACAGGGACCCACGCTTTGAAGAGGCGCCGAGCTGATAGTTTGGCTTTTTATTGGTAGGAGCTCTTGCTAGGCTGGAGCACTTCCTAGAGGCGAGCATCGGCTGCGTGCTTGGTTTAGGCAGCGCTGGTTTCTTTGTATTCGAAGACTGGTTCTAGGAGGTCCTCGATGTTGCAGTGGAGGGCTTTTGCTATGGCTCTTACGCTTGTAACCGAAGCTTCATTGATGTTTCTCTGGCGCTGCTCGTACATTTGGATTGAGCGGAGTGACACACCCGATTCGTATGCCAGGTCTTGTTGGGTTTTCTTGAGCCTCTTTCTTACTAACGCAAGTTTGGTTTGCCTGGACGCTTTTTTCGCCATATCGCAGACGAGGCGAGCCACGCGTTCCTCCGAGGCTTCGTGCCAGGGATAGTACAGACTGCGCAGTACGTCAAACGGAACGACATGCAGCAGGTCTTCGAAAGACTCTCCTAGGCGCCACTGAAGGTATGCCAATATCCAGCCTGTCCAATATTCCGGTGTCTTTTCGAATCGGTAGGTTCGATTTGGCATCGGCCTTGATTGATAGCCGGACCTTTCGGCGATAAGTGCGAACAGCTCAACACCAGATTTTCCCGACACTACCCATGCATTGCCGCGCTCAAACTCTCGAGCAACCCCGCTCAGGCAAAAGAGTTCAGCAACTTCCGATCCTTCTGCTCCATAGTCATTGACGGCATAGTCGAAGCAGTCGCCGAGGTTGTTCATTGCATCCTCGAGGTAGTAGACGGGGTATGTCCTACTCGGCCCACAATCCGTTAACTCTTGGATCATTTAAATCAACCCTCCCTGCCATCAAATCCCTAATGTCGACACCATCAGAGTCAAATCCGTTTACCGTATCCAGGTACTTTCGTCGAGCGTTCTGTTCTCGCTCAAATCGTTTGGGATAAAACTCAGCTCCCGAAGCCTGCTTCCAATCGCGGAACTTAATCGCCGAGAACGCACGCTCACTCATAAGCGCATATTGAATGCCCAAATCCCCCAAAAACATAATGCGCTGCAATTGCCTGAGCGAGATCATGCCGTTGACAAACTGTCTTGCAAACGAGAAATAGGAATCGTCTGCACGATAGCCTCGAATAACGTCATAGGGAGAAATATCAATCAGGCAGTTATCCAGCAGATAACGAAGCCCCTCGCGTGCTACTGGCGTTGAAACATTGAACTCTCTGTTATTCGCCAGAATTGCAAGCCAGTTGAGAATCGAGAACTCACCTGATTCCAAATCCAAAATCGCAAGGCCATCTAAATCAAGCTCATATCGATTGGCAATGCCATCAGACTCGGTCCGACATGCCCACTCCATTGCCATTTCCTCATGCGGTGTGCAATAAAACCCGCGCCCATAGTCATTGAATTGCCTGCATTTATCCAACGATGGATGCTCGACAACAACCTCCGACCCGTGCCAAAGCTCCATATCGACCTCCTAAAAAATATCACCTCAGCGATAGTTTACCAATAACTATCACTGAGGTGATATAGATAGGAGCTTTTGAAGGGCTGCAGCCTGACTAGAGGCAGGCCTCGGCGATGCGCTTTTTTAGTTCGTCGATGCCGGTGCCGGTTTGGGAGCTTGTGATGATTACGTTTTCGGCCGGGACGTTGAGCTGCTTTTTGATGGCTGCTGTCTGGCGGGCCTGCTGGGTGCGGCTGAGCTTGTCGGCCTTGGTGAGGCAGACGATAAAGTTGAACTCGTTGCCCTGTAGGTAGTCGATCATGTCGTGGTCGAGCTTGCTGGGGTCGTGGCGGATATCCACCAGAGAGACGACCAAGTTAAAGCTGCGCTCGGAGTCAAAGAAATCGCCAATGAGCTCGGCCCAACGGTCGCGCTCGGCCTTGGAACGACGGGCGAAACCGTAACCCGGCAGGTCCACGAAATGCACGTCGTCGGCCTCAAAGAAGTTGATGTTGCTCGTCTTGCCCGGCGTGCTGGAAACCTTGACCAGGTTCTTGCGGCCAAAGAGCTTGTTCATAATCGACGACTTGCCCACGTTGGAGCGGCCGACGAAGCTCACCTCGGGACAGGTTGACTCGGGAATCTGCGAAACCTTGCCGTAGCTGGCAACGAACTTGGCAAGCTGATAGTTAATGGAATCGGCCATGGACACTCCTTGGTCGTAGGTTCTTACAAATAGACGCGCTATTGCGCAGCGGCAATGCGGCGGACGATATCGAGCGTGATGTCACTTGCGACACGCGCGTACTCGAACAAATCGAACTCGCGCTCGCAAATTGCATCGTACGCCTCGTCACAATTATCGCTGATAGCGCGCAACACCAGGCAATCGACACCATTTTTGGTTGCGACATGGGCAATTGCCGCGCCCTCCATGCCGACACAATCGGCATGCGTCGCCTCGATAGCGTCGTTGCGCATGGTGACGCCCGTCACAAAGCGGTTACCCGTGGCAATCGTGCCAACCAGGAACTGCTTGGTGCCCTCGTTCGAAGCGACTGCATTTTTCGAAGCGTCAACAAACCCACGCTCAGCAAGCACGTCGGCGGCAATATCGACCAGCGCGGGCGTCGAGCCAAACTCCTCGAGCCCCGGTGCGGACTCGGCGATAAGCGCGGTATCGGTATCCAGATAGCGTAGGCGTTTGCCAATGACCACATCGTCGATATGGAGCTTGGGGTTCAAACCGCCCGCAATGCCCGAAAACACAACAGCCTGCGGAGCATACTTGCTAATGAGGTGCTGTGTTGCAGCGGCGGCGTTCACCGTGCCCATGCCCGCCGTTGTGGCGACAACTGTCAGGCCGTCGAGCTCACCGCTCACAACGGTCAAGCCTGCCTCCCGTGCCTCGCAAACGTCGCTCAGCTCTCCCTTAATCTGCATGATCTCTTTTTCGAGCGCACCGATAATCGCAATGGTAGCCATGCCATTCCCCAAACCTATTCGAAATTCTCAACCACGGTATGGTACCAGCATTTTGTTTGACCTCGTCAAACGAACACGCTAAGCCAGTGCAGCTCGCGTATCAAACAGAGCCTTTGCAATCGCAGCCGTAACCTCGCTCGAACGGTCACTCCATGGCATCGATGTCATGACGCTCATGACATAGGTACGGCCATCGATGTCGATGAGGCCTGCATCGCATGTCGAATAGTAACCATCCTCGCTAATCCAGCCTGCCTTGTTGCGCACCAAAACCTGCTCGTCCGCAATGCCATCGCGAATAAACGAGCGCGATGTTGATGCCAGAAGGCCCGACAGCCATTGCGACGCCTCGGTGTCACAGCTCAAATACTCACTCATCTCTCGCCACAACTTTGCCGAGGTGCGCGGGCAGTAGGTCGGAAAATCACTCATCGGATTCAGTGCCGTTTCGTCATCAACACCCAGATTGGCAATCCAATCCTCATAGCCATCATGGTCAAACGCCGCGCGTAACGCGATAAACGAATCGTTGTCTGAGTTGACGACGGCATTCTCGATAAGGTTGCGCACCGTCTGCCAGCCCATGCTGTAACCACCATACGTGGCTAAAGGCCCATCGAGCGACACCTGCCCCGATTCGACCAACGTCTCGCAAATATAGAGCGCATACAGCGCTTTGTAGCTGCTCGCTCCATACACCTCGACATCGGCGTTATACGTCACGCCCCTACCGCTCGATAGGTCGTAGAACACTACACCCACATCGCCCAGCTCCTGCGCCCGACACAGGGCATCCTGGAGCGAGGCAAGGCTCTCATCCTCCAAGGCAGGAGTCTTGTTATCCACCAACGAGAAGGTCCGAACGGTATCACCCGAAGGGATATCGTTGAAGTCCGCCTTCGAAAGTCTCGTCTTGAGATCTGCCGTCGACAGAGCTTGATCTGCCGACGCTTTGGACTTTGAAACCTTCTCGTTTTGCAGCTGTACCGTTGACGCATCTGGGCGCACCGTTCGCTCCGAGGCGTAGGTTTTAACGGTAATTCCGAGGATAATAACCGCCGACGTTAGCATCCCAATGGCGGCAATCTTCCTCACGCGGATGCGAGCGCTGGCAAGGCCACGCGAAGACGTGCCCTTCGTCTTATATCTGCTGCCATGCTGCGGCACATACTCGTCCCGCGATGCGATGTTTCGCACGTGGTCTCCTGACTGCCACCGTTTATATACGAGCAGCATGATACCGAGCAGGCATTTCTTTCCAAAGATATTCAGCGGCGTTTAAGGTGTCTTTAAAGAAACCACAAGCGTATTTATCCAAATGGCACGATTCTGTTGCGCATCTCACCGCAACCCAGAGAGCAGTCTTTTTAGGACGGGGCTCTTTAGCAATCAACTAGGTGCCCAGGGGCACTCATTTAAGTCTGTCCCCAATGAGTGCCCTTGGGGAACGAAAATGGCATGCTATCCGATAGCGTTTTTGAGCTCCGCACGGCGCTTTTTCATGCCGGTCATAACGGCATTGCGCAACTCGGGCATGCGCGCGGTATCCATCTGGGGCACGCCCTCGAGCTTATAGGGAATGCCCAGTTGCTCGTACTTGACGACACCCATCGTGTGATACGGCAGCATTTCCAGGCCCACCACGTTGTGCCATGGAGCGATGAGGCGACCGAGTGCCTCGCACTCCTCCACCGTGTCGGTAATGCCCGGCACCACCACGTGACGGATAACGACCTTGATCCTGCGTCGCGCCAGCTCATCGCCAAACGCCAGGATACGTGCAGGATCGCAGCCGGTCAGCTTTTTATGCTCAGCCGGATCGGCATGCTTGATGTCGAGCAGCACCATGTCGGTCTCGTTGAGAACGGCATCGAACTTCTCGGGGTGGTTGGGATCGAACGCATAGCCGCAGCTGTCCAAGCAGGTATGCACGCGGCCATCGGGGTTGTTGTGCATTGCACGGAACAGGTCGGCCAAAAACTCAGGCTGTAGGAGCGGCTCGCCGCCGGACACCGTAATTCCGCCGCTGCGATAGAACTCGTGGTTACTCTGGAACTCATCCATGAGGTGCTCGACGGTCACCATCGTGCCGCCGTTGACCGACCAGGTATCGGGATTGTGGCAATACGCGCAGCGCATGGGACAGCCCTGAACAAACACCACAAAGCGGATGCCGGGTCCGTCGACCGTTCCCATCGTCTCGATCGAATGCACGCGACCCAGGGCAAACGCAGAGTCCTCGGGATGAGCGTCTACACCCTCAAGCGTCATCTCAGCCATTCCCGCTACCTTGCCTCTCTTTGGTTTTAGCTACATAAATGCCAGAGACATTCTAGCCCATACGCATGATGACGAAACGGTTTAGCGGTCAATTGGGTTGTTCTATTTGGCCCCACGCAAGAGCGGCGGGAGGGTTATCGCAACCCGCCCGCCACCGTGGCAATAGAATTCGATAAACGCCAGACCTTACGCCTTAAGCGTGAGCACCGCGCCGAAGGCGGTCGGGCCGCAATGGCTCGAGATGACGCCGCCGACCTGAGTCCAGGTAATATCCTTAAAGCCAAGATCGTGTGCATAGACTTCCATGTCGTCGCGCAACTCCTCGGAAAGACCCACCGAATACGCCAGGCCAATATGCGAGTAGTCGATCTCGCCCTTCTCTACCATATGATCAATAAAGGCACGGGCGCACTTAAGCATAGAACCGCGGAACTTCTTGGTCGCCACGAACTTACCACCCGTCACCTCAATGCAGGGCTTAATCTTGAGCAGATGGGCACCGAGGAATGCCACGTTGGACAAACGACCGCCGGCCTTAAGGAAGGCGAGATCGGTTGGGACAAAGCCCAACAGCACGCGGTCCATGACGGAATTCGTAAATGCAAAGATCTCGTCGACGGTGGCATCGGGGTGAGCCTCGATGTATTTGGCGGTCTCGACGACAACGAGCGACTGGCCTACCGAGACAAAGCGCGTGTCCATAGAGAACACGTAGTCGCGACCCTTGGCGGCGATCTTCGATGATTGATGCGAGCAGGTCGTGGCCTCGGAATACGCGAGATGCAGAATAGTCGCATCGGGCTGCTCAGCGTGAATGCGGTCGTACACGTGAGCAAAATCCGCAGGCGCGCAGCCGCTGGTCTTGGGCATCACGCCAAACTCGTTGCAGCGCGAATAAATCTCGAGCGGATCGATCGAGCCGTCCTCGACGGTCTCGTCACCAATCGTGACATGCATGGGCACGCGCACGATGCCGTAGCGCTCGCAGAGCTCCGGCGTCACATCCGACCCAGACTCAACCACGATTACGTACTTGCCCATTATTATCACGACCCATCTCGACATTGGCTTTTCAATACATGGCACGCGCCGCCGCACTGTTGCACAACGGCGTCCAAGCGCCAAAGAGACGCCGCCCCTTGCACACAACAAAGGACAGCGTCTCCCTGGAAAACTCCGTGCTTATCTAGGATTCCACACGGTTTATTAAGGAGGGTTACTTATTCCGCAAACGGTCGCTATATGCGGTAAGCGGTAGTTGGCCGCGACAACTGCGACACATTCCGTCCAGCAAATCCAATCGTGCTCCACGCACGGTTAATGCACGAGGCGGTAGAAATTCATCGATGCCGCACCCTCGGCGTGCAGCTCCATCGCCGGAACCGCCGGCGAATAGGTACGGCTCGTAAGTGCCGCCTCGCCGCCATTTGCAAAAATCTCGACCATCGTAGTGTCCGAAAGCACGCGCAGGTCGCGAAGCTCGCTGAGCTCGATCGACCTCTGGTCGCGCCCATAGCCTTCGTCACCCATGTCGAGGGTAAGCATCCCGTCTGCATAGCGCACAAAGACACCCTTGCGGATTTCGAGCTCGATCACCTGGGCGCCCTCACAGGAAACCACAAGATCAAACAGGCGGCCCGGCTCCTCAACGGTTTCACCGCCTGTCGCGCAAACGCAGTCGCCGCGCATCCTCTCAATCTCGTGCACCGGCTGCTGACAGAGCTTACCATCGCGCATGCTCAGTTTTCTCGGCACCGTCAACGCGCACTGCCACCCGCGTGCCACCGTCGGGCTTTTTGCCGTCGCATCGGGGCAACCCGACCACCCGATCATCAAACGCCGACCCGCAGCATCCTCAAAAGACTGCGGTGCGTAGAAATCAAAGCCGGCATCGACCATCGGGGGCATGCCCTGCCCGGCGATCTTAAAACTCGGCGCCCCCCAATCGGCCTCAATGGGAAACCACACGCACTGGTGCGGATTGCGGTAACGCCATCCATCGGCGGACACACCCTGCGGACAGCAAACGAGAATAAGCTCACCATCGAGCTCAAACAGATCGGGGCACTCCCACATAAAGCCAAACTTCTCGCCCAACTCAATGCGCGTCGCATAGCTCCAGTCCTCTAGATTGCTCGAGGTATAGACAAGCACGCAGCCGCGGTCGTCTTTCGTACGAGCGCCCAGAACCATGTAGTAGATACCATCGTGTTCAAGGATTTTGGGATCACGCACGTGCGTACCGATATCGTCGGGGTAATCGACCGGCCCAACAGCTATGCGCTTCTCGCCCAATTCGTCGGGGTTCTCGGCAACCACATGAATCTGGTTTTGCTCACGGCCCGTCAACACGTAGTCGTAATCATCGCGGTCAAAATGCTTGACGTTGCCGGTATAGAAGTAGTGAATCTTGCCGTCGTGTACAAAGGCAGAACCAGAATACGCTCCGCTCGAATCCAAATCGGAATCGGGGAACAGCACAGGGCCGCGATTCTCGTACGTCACAAAATCCTTTGTTGTCAGATGATTCCAAAGCACTGGACCGCCATGCGCAGCATCGAATGGATCGTATTGGTGATAGATGTGATACGTATCACCGATCTGCACCAAACCGTTGGGGTCGTTGAGCCAGCCAAGCTCAGGCTCCACATGGAACAGGAGCCTATCGGGGTCGGACGCGATGCGACCCGCCGTCTCATCCTGTCCGGCACGCCACTGCTCATAGTCCGCGCGTGTCACCTTATTTTTTTGATTAAACATCGCCGTTGACTTTCTCGTCTATGGGGAAGGACGCTCGACTCACACGAGTCGAACGCCCTTCCCCAAATGGACTTATCCTCAGATTACGCTGAACGGCTCAACTAGAAGCTGACATCAAAGCCAGCACCAGCGCCCTCTTCATCAGTGGTCGGCACGCCCTTTGCCTTGTTGTAGGCAAAGATCAAGACGATCGGCACGATAAAGGCGATGAGATTGCCAGCCACATACCACACGAGCGTCTCGGGCGTGACGATGAGCAGGCCAAGCACGCCGGTCAGACCCTGACCGATGGCGCGCACCTCAAAGAGCTTCACGAAGGCACCGCCGCAGCCTGCACCGATGCAAGCGCAGATGAACGGGATGATCGAGTAGCGCATGTTTGCAGCAAAGATTGCGGGCTCGGAGATACCGACCAGCGTCGGGATAAAGGACGACATGCAGATGTTGCGCTCTTTGGAATGCTTCTTGTGAATGAGGTACATGCCGATGGCGCCGCCGCCCTGGGCGATGATGGAAACCGACCAGATGGCCTGGATGTAGTTGAAGCCAGTCGTGGCGACGAGGTTTGCCTCGATACCCTGGATGAACTGATGCGTACCGGTAACGACGAGCGGCTGCAGGAATGCGGCAAAGACAAAGGCACCGAAGACGCCCATCCTGTTGTACAGGATATCGATTACACCGGCGAGGACGTCGCCGATCAGGTTGCCGAGCGGGCCGAACACGGTGAACAGGGCGACGTTAGCAAGAATCAGGGTAACGGTCGGGACAAAGACGAACGAGACGACCTCGGGGATGTACTTCTGGGCAATCTTTTCGACCTTGGCCATAAACCAGGCAGTCAGGATTGCAGGGAACACGCCGCCCTGGAAAGCAACCATGGGGATGGAGAGCGGACCAAAGTTCCAGTACTCAGCACCCGTCGGATCCATAACGAACGTGTTGCGGTTCATAAGGCTCGGGTGAACCATGACGATACCGACGAGGATGCCCAGAATCGGGTTACCGCCAAAACGCTTCACCGCGCTGTACATAACCAGGACAGGCAGGTAGTCAAACGTGGTGGCGATAATGGCAAAGAAGCTTGCGAGGTTCTTGAGGAACTCGCTGTGGTCGGCAAGGCTGCCCTCCATGCCAAAGAGGCCGTTGGCAACGATCAGCGACTTAAGGCCGATGATGATAGCAGCGCCGACGAAAGCGGGAATGATGGGGATAAAGATATCCGAGAATACCTTGAGGACCGAGAAGAACTTGCCCTTCTTGTCCGCCTCGGCGCCCTTGACCTCGGAAGCGCTGATCTCCTTAACGCCCGTCAGAGCCATAAACTCATCGTAGACCTTGTTGACGGTACCGGTACCGAAGATGATCATGAGCTGGCCGCTGTTGTACAGCACGCCCTTGACGCCATCGATGTTCTCGAGCTCGGCCTTGTTGTACTTGCTCGTATCCTTGAGCACCAGACGCAGACGCGTAACGCAATGCGTGGCGCCCTCGATGTTCTCCAGACCGCCGACGTTATCGACGACTTGCTGAGACACTACTTTGTAGTCCATGTTCCTCTCCATTCCCTTACGAAATCATAAAACGTTTTGATGCCATTACAGAGACGCGATCGTTGCATTTGCGCACTTGAGCGTACCGTCGGTGACCGTCAGTGCCACACCCTGGCCCTGCTTATTGCAGAAGCGCGCGTTAAGCGCAACATCATCGACAAAGATGGTCGCGATATCGTCGTCAACGACCAGGCGCACATGATGAGTGCCCTCGCCCTTAAAGAACAACGGACGCTCGAGGCCCATGTTGTTGACCTGGAACCACGGATACTGGGGGGCCGCCGTAAACTCGAGCTTGCCCTCACGCAGGTTGGCGCGGAACTCATAGGCAAGACCGGACTCGGCGTCCTCGGCAAGCTTCACCGAGAAGCCGGCAGCGTCACCGGCGAGCTCGATGTCGGCATCGAGCATATAGGTGGAACCGGCATCCGCGGCGAGCACCTGCTCGACCTTGCCCGACTCGCAGGAAAGCTCAAAGGCCTCGACTGCCTTAGCCTCGCCAAAGGCGCCAAGCATGCTGTCAGGGAGCTTGGTGCCGAGCGTTCCGTCGGCACGCTGAACGATCTCGAGAGGCATAAAGGTGCCACCCCACAGGTAAGAGCTGGGATCGCCACCCTCGTCACGCGTAGGAACCCAACCAAAGAGAACGCGGCGCTCGCCATCAAATGCGGTACGCGCGGCATAGTACGCGCGGCCATCGAATGAATCGTCAGCAGGAGTGATCCAAGGACCGTTGATGGAGCGAGACATGCGGTAACGGGTCTTGTTGCCATCACTGTACTCGGAGAACACCAGATACCACCAGTCGCCCATCTTAAAGAGATCAGGCATCTCGAACATGGTGTAAAGGCCCGGATTCCACCAGTCGCCCTGGAACTCCCAGGTATCCAGGTCCTTGGAGGTGAACTTGACCAGACGCCCGGTCATCAGACGCTTGTCCTCGCCCACGCGCGTGCCGAGGATGAGCATGTACTCTTCGTTCTCCTCATCCCAAAGCACAAAGGGATCGCGCCAGTTGCGGTCATCGTAACCTTCCTGGGGCGGAAGCAGCGTCTCGGCGATGTTCTTCTCCCACTTGACGGCGTCGTCACTCGTTGCGTGAAGAAGAACCTGCTTCATCAAGCGTGCGCGGACCTTATCGCGATTGCAACCAGTGTAGAGCGCATGGTACTTGTCGCCCACCTTAAACACCGTGCCGGCATAAACATACTGGTCGACTTCCTCGTCGCCGCCACGCTCAAGGCTCTCGCCAAAGTCCTTGTAGTTGACGAAATCCTTGGTCGTCGCGAGTGCCCAACCAAACGGCTCTCCGAAAGGACCGGGGTTTCGCGTGTCACGCTGGTGATAGAGATAGAACGTGCCGTCCTCGCCGTACGGCATGATGTCGCCTACCCAAATTCCCTCAGGCTGGTAATACACCTTGTGCATCCGAGACTTCCTTTCCCACAAGATACTAACTCGGTACAACTGCAAGATATGTCAATCGTTTTCATATGTCAAACGTTTTCACACTAATACGTCTTTTCGCAGTTCCAGTCGTCGGCAAACGGTTGACATATGGCGGCGAACGGTCATCAGAGGCGTTTGAGGAATTCTTTTGGCACGGGATGAACTACGCGGTTTTGCCCTCAATGAGTTCAACGGGGAGCTTGGTATTCGATTCGGGCTTTTCACCGTTAACAAGAGCGATGATGGATTGCGCCGCGAGCTCTCCGATGCGATCGATATCTTGACGAACGGTTGTTAAGTCAGGCATAAACGTCATAGTGCGGCGGGCGCCATCCGCGCCCACGACCTTAATATCGTCCGGAGCGCTCAAGCCGCGCCGCTTCATCACGTTGAGGCAGATGGCCGCCATCGTGTCGTCTCCCGCAAAGATGCCGTCAGTATCGGGGTTCTCATCGAGGATCTTCGCAACGACCGCACTCTTTTCGTCGTCGGACTTAACGAACTCGACCTCACGGACAAGCGCGGGCAAACCGGCCTGCTCCACAACATCGTGGTAGGCATCGGTACGCTTATTGGCAGGCATACGCATGCGGCTATTGTTGCGCAGGCACAAGATGCGCGAACACCCGTCATCGATCAGGCGACGCGTGGCAAGTTCGCCGATGCCATAGCTGTCGCTCGCAATCTGAACAGAGGTCTCGCCAAGGTCGCAGTCGATACCAACCAGACTCAAGCCCATCTCGGCATACGCCTCGGCACCGATATTAAGCGAGTTGACGATGACGCCATCAACCATATTGCGCCGAAGCATATCGATATAAGAACGCTCAAGATCAGGTCGATTGGCGCTATTGCACAGCAACATCTTAAAACCGTTTTCGGCCAGGGTACGCTCAACGGCTTGGACCGCTTGGGCATGAAACGGGCTGCTGACATAGGGGACTATCATACCTATTAGATTCAGGCGACCGTTGAGCATGGCACGGGCGATATCGTTGGGCGTATAGTTGATGCGCTTCATCGCGGCATGGACCTTATCGCGGGTCTCTTGGCTAATATAGCCGCGATTATTAAGCACGCGAGATACCGTAGTAGGCGAAACCCCCGCCACCGCTGCAACTTCCTTGATGCCAGGCTTAGCCGAATCCTTAGAACGAGCGCCCTCGCGAGCCATAGCACCCTCCCCCATCAACATGTCATACGTTTACATACGAACAAAGCATACCCCAACAAGAGCGGGAAGACGGTAACAGTACAAGTAAGTAAACGACTCATCCAAATAATTAGGAGAGTTCCGCCTAAAGGGTGACTCCAAAGGACCCCACATGGCCGGTTTTGGGTTATTTTCCAAAACATCCCGCAGGACGCAAAGAGGCTCCGCCGCGCAACGCGCGCAGCGGAGCCTCTTTGCATGTCCGAGGACGTTTTGGGAAATGACCCAAAACCGGCCCCAGTAATCCTACAGGAGTTGAACCCTTTAGAACTTGTCGTGGAAGGTACGCGCAATGACCTCGTCCTGCTGCTCCTTGGTGAGCGTGTGGAAGTTCACGGCATAGCCGGAAACGCGGATGGTCAGCTGCGGATACTTCTCGGGGTGAGCCTGAGCGTCGAGCAGCGTCTCACGGTTGAAGACGTTGATGTTCAGGTGGTGGCCACCCTTCTCGGCGTAAGCGTCGAGCATGTGGACCAGGTTATCGGCCTGAGTCTCGGAAACTTCAGAAACCTTCATAATGTGTCTCCTTCGATTAATAGGCGCCGGCCGAAACCGGCGCACTAATCAGTAATCGTTATTGTTAGTATAGCACTAACAATAGTTACTCGCCCAGCTGATCAAGGTCGATATCGCCAAAGAACACCTGGTCCTCCTTGCCGAGCGCACTCGGGATGATGGAGAAGGTGTTGGAGATGCCGTCCTGAGCATCGCGGAACGGGAGCTTGGAAACCGAAGACAGCGAAGCGATGGCACCGTGGCTATCGCGCTTGTGCATGGGGTTAGCACCCGGGGCGAACGGCTGGCCAGCCTTGCGGCCGTCGGGCGTGGAGCCGGTCTTCTTACCGTACACGACGTTGGAGGTAATGGTCAGAACCGAGGTCGTGGGCACGGAGTTGCGGTAGGTGTCGTTCATGCGGATGTACTCCATGAACTGGTGCACAACGTCGTGAGCGATCTGGTCGACGCGGTCGTCGTCGTTACCGTACTTGGGGAACTCGCCCTCGGTCTCGAAGTCGACGATGATGCCGTTCTCGTCACGAACGGGGTGGACCTTGGCGTACTTGATGGCGGACAGGGAGTCAGCCACGACGGAAAGGCCAGCGATGCCCGTAGCGAACCAGCGGTGCACGTGCTTGTCGTGCAGAGCCATCTGGATGCGCTCGTAGCAGTACTTGTCGTGCATGTAGTGAATGATGTTCAGCGAGTTGACGTACACGCCAGCGAGCCACTTCATCATGTCGTTGTACTTGGCCACAACGTCGTCGTAATCGAGCGTATCGCCCTCGACGGCGCGATACTTGGGGCCGACCTGCTTCTTGGAGACCTCGTCAACACCGCCGTTGAGTGCGTACAGCAGGCACTTGGCCAGGTTGGCACGGGCGCCGAAGAACTGCATCTCCTTGCCAATGCGCATGGAGGACACGCAGCAGGCGATGCCGTAGTCGTCGCCGTGGTAAACGCGCATGAGGTCGTCGTTCTCGTACTGGATCGAGGAGCTGGCGACAGAAGTCTTGGCGCAGAACTTCTTGAAGTTCTCGGGCAGACGGGTCGACCACAGAACGGTCATGTTGGGCTCGGGGCTGGTGCCCATGTTCTCGAGCGTGTGCAGGTAGCGGTAGCTCATCTTGGTAACGAGCGTACGGCCGTCAACACCCATGCCGCCGATGGACTCGGTGACCCACTGCGGATCGCCAGTAAACAGGGCCTGGTACTCGGGGGTACGGGCAAACTTGACCATGCGGAGCTTCATGATGAAGTGATCCACGAACTCCTGGATCTGCTCCTCGGTGAAGGTACCGTTGGCAAGGTCGCGCTCAGCGTAGATGTCGATGAACGTAGAGGTACGGCCGATGGACATAGCGGCGCCGTTCTGCTCCTTGACGGCAGCGAGGTAGGCGAAGTACATCCACTGGATGGCCTCCTGCGTGTTGGTAGCAGGGTTGGAAATATCGAAACCATAGGTCTCGGCCATCATCTTGAGCTCGCCGAGGGCGCGGATCTGCTCCTGCAGCTCCTCGCGATCGCGGATGTTGTCGGCGGTCATGACCGTCGGGGTAGAAGCCTTCTGGGCCTCCTTGTCCTTGATCAGGTAGTCGACGCCGTACAGGGCAACACGACGGTAGTCGCCGATGATGCGGCCGCGGCCATAGCCATCGGGCAGACCGGTGATGATGTGAGCCGAGCGGCAAGCGCGCATCTCGGGGGTGTAGACATCGAAGACGCCAGCGTTGTGGGTCTTGCGCTCGAAGGTGTAGCGCTCGACAACGTTCTCATCGACCTTATAGCCGTGCTGGCTGGCAGCCTGGCAAGCGATGCGGATACCGCCGTTGACGTGCAGCGCGCGCTTGAGCGGCTTGTCGGTCTGGAGGCCGACGATGGTCTCCTTCTCGCGGTGGGCGTTATCGATGTAGCCAGCGGGGTGGCTCACGATACCCGTGACAGTCTTGGTGTCCATATCGAGGACGCCGCCCTGCTCGCGCTCCTTGAGCAGCAGGTCGAGAACCTCGCCCCACAGCTCCTTGGTACGCTCGGTCGGACCGGCGAGGAACGACTCGTCGCCCTCGTAGGGGGTGTAGTTCTTCTGGATGAAGTCTCGGACGTCAACCTCTCCCGTCCAGATGCCTTCCTTGAAGCCTTCCCATGCCTCCTGCATTGTGTAACCACGCTCCTAGTTACGTGTAATGCGGCGCTCTCTCACACCGCTGCTTATTGAATTCTTGAATGTTCGGCTTGCACTACCGGCTTCTTCCGTTCTTCACCACACATTGGTGCAGGGAAAACGTTTGTCCACCTTGGAACTACAACCCAAAACCCAAGATTTCATCCGTTTGAGAAGGATAACATAGCGACCCTCTCCATCTGGGCTGTTATATGTTTCTTTTTTTATATCATAAGGACGTTTTTTACAAACCCGCAGGAAATGCGAGTGCAAACAACTACCGTTCACCGATTTGTATGGTATTTTTCCTTGCCTTTGTACGACGTTCGCTCTAGCTGTTATGCCAGCTTTAGCAGGGTAAAGTGTCCCAGAGACCCCACAGAAACTGCAGGGCGGCCACGGAATCCCCCGTGGCCGCCCTGTGGCATGGCTAGTTTTTAGCTTTGATTGCCGCTTGGCATTAGGCGGCTGCGGCGGCCTTGTCGGCCGTTGCCTTGCTATCGCCGTTGCCCTGGCCCTCAAAATGCTTGTAGCACCAGCTGGTGACCAGCGGGGTCAAAATAGCCGTAACGATTGCGCAGGCAGCAACCTGTGCCGTAGCCGTCGCGAGCACCGCACCGCCGTACATGGCCCCGTTGACGCTTGCCATGGCAGCAGGCGTGGCCACATTGGCTCCGGCGCAGCTCGAAATGGCCGCACCTGCGACACCCGTACCACCCGTGAGCTTATCGACCGCGATGACGGGAATTGCAAAGATCACCGAGCAGATCACGCCGAGCAGGATGCCGGGAAGACCGCCGTTGATAAGCTGGCCAAAAGTCATGGTCGAGCCCATGGCAAAGAAGACGAGCACGATGATGGCGGAAAGTGCCGGTGCCATCATCTTCTTAAAGCTGGGGAACAGGTTACCCAGAATAATGCCGACGACGATCGGCAGAATGGCGCCCACGAGCGACCAGCCGATCGGGGCCTGGCCGGCAGCGCCGAGCACGATCATCGTGACCGGAGGGCCGACAACCAGCGTGGTGATGGCGACAGCGCCACGCTCAGCCTCGTTGCCCATGGTACCCATCAGCCCAGCGTACATAGCGTTGTTGGCGCCGGTGCAAGCCGCCAGCATCACCATGGCAGAGATGCCAAACAAGTTGTCGTTGAACACATAAAGGATGAGCAGCGACATGGCAACGACCACGATCTGCTTGACGGCGATGATGATGGCGCCGCGGGCAGCGGCGGCAGGAGCGCTCTTAAACGAAATCGTCGTACCGACGATGAGCAAAAAAGCGCCCACGAGCGGGCCAGCGCCCTGCTGGGTCATGCCAAGCGTAAAGCTGCCGAGCGTTTTGAACAGGTCGGGGAATAGCGTGTTGAGCAGACAGCCCAACAGAAGCGGCACCAAGATATTGGCGCCCGGGATGGAGGACATCTTAAAGAACGGCTCCTTTGCCGCCGGCGCCTCCACCGCAGTCGATTCACTCATATATATCTCCTTTGGATGCATGCGAATCGTAGCCGCATGCGCCTATATCAGAAAGAAGGCGACGGTCCCGAGTCGCAGGAGCCGTCGCCGAATAATCGTCGCGGAGTATTACCCGTCCAGAACGATGCCACCGTCGCAGTCACCGATCTCGCCGTTCACGAAGCTGGCGAGGTCGGAAGCGAAGAACAGCACCATCTGCGCAGGCTCGCTGGCCTGGGCGGCGCGGCCCAGAGGAATACCGTTGATGATACGCTGAGAGTTCTCGTCAGAGAGAATCGAGGTCATATCGGTCAACGTGAGCGACGGGCACACGGCGTTACAGCGGACGCCAAACTTGCCGCCTTCCTTGGCGACTGCCTTGGTCAGGCCGTTGACACCGGCCTTAGAGCTCGCGTAGGCCGCGGTGCCGAGCAGGCCGCCACCGATCTTGCCAGCGACAGAGCTCACGTTGACGATAGTGCCGGCATGGGCCGCCTTAAAGTGCGGGTACACGGCGTTCATCATAGTGAAGGTACCGTTGAGGTTGATGTCGATGGTGCGACGCCACTCGGTGTCATCGATCTCGTCGAACTTCTTGGTGCTGATGACGCCAGCGCAGTTGATCAGGATGTTGGTTTGCGGCAGGTCCGTAAAAATCTGCTCGACGGTCTCGCGCGCCTTGGGTGCATCGGCGACATCGAGCTGATAGAACTTGTTGCCCTCGCCAAGCTCGGCCACCGCGGCCTCGCCCTTAGCAGCGTTCCTTGCGATGAGCGCGACGTGTCCGCCGCCCGCAACGATGCCCTTGGCAATCTCGAGGCCAATGCCCTGAGTGCCGCCGGTAACGATCGCGGTTTTGCCCGTGAAGTCAAATGCCATGACTCCAACCCCCTTGATTCAGGTGTCTCCTTGCGGGAAGTTGGAGCATCGCACGTGGCGATAAATGAGTCCCAGTCGTCATGGTGGTGACAACCCCTCGCCTAACCGCGGGCATAATAGTTCTTTGAAACGCTTCAGCGATTGAATTTTTTACTCTTTATGCGCTCTTTATATTGCCCACTGCATGAGACCCGAATACGCGGGTATCATCTTTCACCGAAAATAGTTTCTAGTGTTAGGGGTTTTCGGTGGAAGATACCGATTTCCGTGAACTTGGGCGTCAGCTCCTTACCGAGTTCGGCAGCATGCATCAGCGCATTTCGCGTTTTGCGGACAAAGCCCTCGGCGGCGAGATGGCCGTCATGCGCGCCCTCATACTCGCCGGCGGTTCGCTCACGCCGAGCGAACTCGCTGATCGCGCCTGGGTCTCGAGCGCCCGCATCGCCAATATTCTGCGCGCCCTCGAGGCCAAGGGCTGGGTCGAGCGCGAGCACTCAAAGACTGACCGTCGTCGCGTACACGTCATAGTGACCGACAAGGGATTCCAGGATCTCGAAATCAAACGTCGGGAATTCGAGGCCCGCACCGCGGCTTTCCTCGAGCAGCTCGGCGAAACAGATACCCAAGAGATGGTGCGCCTTCTTAGGCGTGCCAACGAAATTATCGACCGCAATCAAGAAAGGAGAGATGCCGAGTGAGGATTCTCAAGCTCTTTAAAAAGCATATCCTGGCACTGTTCGCAGCTATCGTGCTTATCGTAATCAGCTGCAACGCCGATCTGGCGCTGCCTACCTATATGAGCGACATCGTCGACGTGGGTGTGCAGCAAGGCGGCATCGCCTCGCCCGTACCCGACACCATCCGCGCCGAATCGCTCGACGACCTTGAACTCTTTATGAGCACCAAGGACGCCAAAGCTGTGGAGGCCGTGTTTAGCAAGGCTGACAAAAATGGCATTCGAACGTATAAGGGTACCGAGGAAGAGCGTGCCGATGGAGGCAAGATTGCCGACATTATGAGCCTGCCCGAAACTGTCGTCCTTTCGCTCAACCAAGGCATCGACGCCGACTCCATGGGCGACATGATGGGCTCGTCCAGCGAGAAAGACAACAACGCTGCCCAGGCCATGCCCACCCCCGAGCAAATGGCAGCGATGACGCCCGAGCAGCTTGCCGAGATGCAGCAGAAGGCCGCAGCGGCGCAGAACATGCAAAAGCAGATTGATGCCGACGGCGGTAAGATCACCATGAAGAGCCTGCGCCTGGGTGTCGAGGGCGGTCTGGTAGACCAAAGCAAGCTCGTCGAGGGCGCCAACCAAATGGCGGACAAAATGGGCTCCATGTCGGGCTCCATCGTCACCCAGCGCGCCGTGAGCTATGTACAGGACGAGTACAAGGCACAGGGCATCGACCCCGCCGACGTGCAGAACGCCTACCTGAGCCACATGGCGACCACGATGTTTGGGCTGTGCCTGGTGTCGCTCGTCGCCACCATTCTGACCGGTGCCGTGGCGTCGCGCACCGCCTGCTCCATCGCCCGCGACCTGCGCCGCGAGACCTTCAACAAGGTTATGCACTTCTCGCCGGCCGAGGTGGGCAAGTTTAGCCAGGCCTCGCTCATCACCCGCTGCACCAACGATATTCAGCAGATCCAGATGGCCGCAACCCTGTTTATCCGCATGTGCCTGATGGCCCCCGTCATGGGCATCGTCGCCGTCATGCGCGTCCTGGCCAACCACACCGGTCTGGAGTGGACCATCGCCGTGGCCATCATCGCGGTTTCGGCCGTTGTCGGCGTGCTCATGGGCCTCACCATGCCCAAGTTCAAAAAGATGCAGAGCTTTGTGGACCGCGTGAACCTTACCGCCCGCGAGCTGCTCGACGGCCTTATGCCCATCCGCTCGTTCAACCGCGAGGAACATGAGCTCGAGCGTTTTGACAAGGCATCGCTCGACCTAATGACCACGCAGCTCTACACCAACCGCGCCATGAGCTTTATGATGCCGCTCATGATGCTCGTCATGAACTGCATCACCGTGCTTATCGTCTGGTTTGGCGCGCAGGGCGTGTCCGACGGCGTGATGCAGGTCGGCAACATGATGGCGTTTATCTCCTACACCATGCAGATCGTCATGGCGTTTATGATCCTCACCATGGTTTCGGTTATCCTGCCCCGCGCCGAGGTCGCAGCCGAGCGTGTGGAAGAGGTCATCACTTGCCCCACCAGCATCAACGACCCCGTCTCGCCCAAACTGCCCGCGGCCAGCGCGCCGCGCGGTGAGCTCACCTTCCGCGACGTGAGCTTCCAGTATCCCGATGCCCGCGCCGATGTCATCAGCGGCGTGAACTTCACCACACATGCCGGTCAGATGCTCGGCATCATTGGCTCCACGGGCTCGGGCAAGTCCACGCTCGTGCAGTTGATTCCGCGCCTGTACGATGTCACGGGCGGCAGCATTTCGCTCGACGGTATCGACGTGCGCGACGTGACCCTTTCCGAGCTGCGCCGCCGCATTGGTTACATCCCGCAGCAGGGGCGCCTGTTCTCGGGCACTGTCGAGAGCAACCTCAAGTTTGCCGGCGACATGGTAAGCGACGATGACATGCACCAGGCCGCGCGCATCGCACAGGCCGAGGACTTTATCGCCGAACGCGAGGGCGGCTACGACTCCCCCATCAGCCAGGGCGGCTCCAATGTTTCGGGCGGTCAGCGCCAGCGCCTGGCCATCGCCCGCGCGTTGGCCAAAAAGCCCGAGGTCGTGGTGTTCGATGACTCGTTTAGCGCCCTCGACTACAAGACCGACGCTCGCCTGCGCGAAGAGCTTGCCAAAAACGTTACCGACGCCGCGCTCGTGGTCGTGGCCCAGCGCATCGCGACCATCATGCACGCCGACCAGATCATCGTGCTCGACGACGGCCACGTGGTGGGCACCGGTACGCACGAGGAGCTGCTGCGCAGCTGCCCGGCGTACCTGGAGATCGCACAGTCGCAGCTTTCCGCCGAGGAGCTGGGGCTTACCCAAGAAGAAATTGCAGCCGTCACGGAAGGAGGCGAGCGCTAATGGCAGACGAGACCAAGACCCAAATTCCCAAGCCCACCCGCCAGCGTGGTCCCATGGGCCGCATGGGCGGCATGCGTCGCGGCGAAAAGGCCAAGGACTTTAAGGGCACCATGAGGCAGCTGCTCGGCTATATCGGCCAGCACAAGATTGCCGTGTTTGCCGCCGTCGCCTTTGCCGTGTGCTCGGTCATCTTTAACATTGTGGGACCCAAGGTGCTCGGCCAGGTTACGACCAAGCTGTTCGAAGGCCTGGTCGCCAAGGTCAACGGCACCGGCGACGTTGACTTTGACTGGATCGCCAAGACGCTCGGCTTTTTGCTCTGCCTGTATCTGGCGAGCTCTGTCTGCAGCCTGGTCCAGGGCTGGCTCATGACCGGCGTCACGCAAAAGATCTGCTACCGCATGCGCAAGGAAATCGCCGCCAAGATTGCCGTCGTGCCGATGAGCTACTTTAACGGACACAGCAAGGGCGACGTGCTCAGTCGCATCACCAACGACGTCGATACGCTCGGCCAGTCGCTCAACCAGAGCGTGACGCAGCTCATCACGTCGGTGACGCAGATTATCGGCGTGCTCGTCATGATGCTGTCGATCAGCCTGCCGCTCACCGGCGTCACCGTGCTCACGCTGCCGGCCGCCGCGATTATCCTGACCGTGATGATTCACTTCTCGCAACCGTACTTCCGCGAGCAACAGCAAGTCCTGGGCGCCGTCAACGGCATTATCGAGGAGGACTTTGCCGGCCAGAACGTCATCCAGGTGTTCGACCGCGCCGAGGCCTCAATCGAGGAGTTCGACCGTCAAAACGACCGCCTGTTTATTAGTGGCTGGCGTTCGCAGTTCCTGTCGGGCCTGATGATGCCGCTTATGAGCCTGGTGGGCAACATGGGTTACGTGGGCGTTGTCGTGGTGGGCGCGCAGCTCGCGCTGACCGGCAATGCCACGCCCGGCGACATCCAGAGCTTTATCCAGTACGTTCGCAACTTTACGCAGCCCGTGCAGCAGCTGGGCAACGTGAGCAACACGATGCAGTCGATGGCCGCCGCCACCGAGCGCGTGTTTGAGTTCCTGGCCGCGCCCGAGGAGGAGCAGAAGGCCGACGCGCAGATTCCCGAAAAGCGCCCCGGCCACGTGGAGTTTGACCATGTCAAGTTTGGCTACACGCCCGACAAGACCATCATCCACGACTTTAGCTGCGAGGCGCAGCCCGGCCAGACCATCGCCATCGTCGGTCCCACCGGCGCTGGCAAGACCACGCTCATTAAGCTGCTGCAGCGCTTTTACGATGTGGACGACGGCTCGCTGCGCGTCGAGGGCGTCGACGTGCGCGATTGGGACCGCGCGGCACTTCGCGGCGAGTTTGCCATGGTGCTGCAGGATACCTGGCTGTTTAACGGTACCATCCGCGAGAACATCCGTTACGGACGCCCCGATGCGAGCGATGCCGAGGTCGAAGCCGCTGCACGTGCCGCACGCTGCGACCACTTTATCCATACGCTCGCCGGCGGCTACGACTTTATGATCAACGAGGAGGGCACCAACCTGTCGCAGGGCCAGCGCCAGCTCGTGACCATCGCCCGTGCTATTTTGGCCGACCGCCCGGCGCTGATTCTGGACGAGGCAACCTCCAACGTTGACACTCGTACCGAGGAGCTCATCCAGCGTGCCATGGATGCGCTGATGCAGGGCCGTACTAGCTTTGTCATCGCGCACCGCCTGTCCACGATCCGCAACGCCGACGTGATCTTGGTAATTCGCGACGGCGACATCGTAGAGAAGGGCACGCACGACGAGTTGCTCGCCCAGGGCGGCTTCTACGCCGACCTGTACAACTCGCAGTTCGACGAGGCGGCGTAAATTCTGCCGCAGGGAACGAATAACGCCCGAGAACGGGGGCGCAGGACAACCTGCGCCCCCGTTTTTGCTCTGCGGCCCTCAAACCGTCTCCCCTGGGACCTGATTGGCAGCCCCTTCGAGGCCCCGTGGGCAAAAAAGGGCAAATATGAGTACTGTTACCTTTTTAGTAACAGCCAAAACAGCCCCAAATGCCGTTTTCACGGCTTACACGCGTCCCTAAATTGATCAAACAGCCCTATAGCGGACTTATATGTGTTTGCGTTAATAAACATATTTTGCTGTTATGTCTATTATTTTGCGAAGGCAATATGATACTAAGATAGCAACCGTACTCATATTTGGCATTTTTTGCCCACAGGGTATTTCCTGGGGAACTGACAACAGCCTTAGGGTCCCGCGCCGCGCCGCTCCCTCCCGGCATTCGCCGACGTTTGCCCAGATAAAACCTGCCAAAATAAACCTGTCTCTTTTTGGTAGGTTTCGGGGTGACAAGGGCTTGCACTTTAGCGTGCGACAGCGGATAATGCCGAGCATTCGACAATACGCTTATTGCTCTTTCTATAGATTGAGGAGACCCCTATGGCCATGGAATTCAAACGCAGGCTGCCGATCCCCATGGAGATCCGCAAGGAAATGCCACTTTCTGCCGAGCTTACCGCCAAAAAGCAGGCATTTGACGCCGAGGTCGCCAAAGTCTTTACCGGCGAGGACGCACGTAAGGTGCTCATCATCGGCCCGTGCTCTGCCGACCGCGAGGATTCGGTGCTCGAGTATATGAACCGACTGGCCAAGACCGCCGAAGAGGTCAAGGACAAGCTCATCATCATTCCGCGCGTCTACACCAACAAGCCGCGCACCAAGGGCACCGGCTACAAGGGCCTGCTGCACAACCCCAACCCCGAGGCTCCCGACGACCTGCTCGAGGGCGTCAAGGCCATCCGCCATATGCACCTGCGCGTCATCGAGGAGACTGGCTTCTTTACCGCCGATGAGATGCTCTATCCGTCCAACTACCAGTACCTCGTCGACCTACTGAGCTACGTTGCCGTAGGCGCGCGCTCGGTCGAAAACCAGGAGCATCGCCTGGTGTCGAGCGGCATTTCGGTGCCTGTGGGCATGAAGAACCCCACCGCCGGTTCCACCACCGTCATGCTCAACTCCATCTACGCCGCCCAGGCACATCAGAGCTTTATCTTCCGCAACTGGGAGGTTGAATGCGACGGCAATCCGCTCGCACACGCCGTCATGCGTGGCTACATCGGTCTCGACGGTCGTACCTACCCCAATTACCACTACGAGCACCTGGAGCGCCTGGCCGAGCGCTATACCGAGCATGCCGGCTATGCCAACCCGGCAGCGGTCATCGACTGCAACCACGACAACTCGGGCAAACGTCCGCTGGAGCAGTATCGTATTTGCAAGGAGGTGCTCGACAGCTGCCGCCGCAATGAGTCCATCTCTAAGCTAGTCAAGGGCTTTATGATCGAGTCCTACCTGGAGGACGGCGATCAGCCGGTCGACGGCGGCGTCTTTGGCAAGTCGATCACCGACCCGTGCCTGGGCTGGGAAAAGACCGACTACCTCATCCACGAAATCGCGGAGCGTATTTAGAGTTACGCGGTTTTACCAAACGCCGTAACCGACCGACGTTGCGCGGGCCGCACCTGTACAATCTGACGTTCAACTTCAAGGGCGCGACCAGAAGGTCAGCGCCCTTTCGTTTCACGTCACCTTGTCTCAAATGCG